>SDBS01002095.1_pt1 | contig 20097 bp, 21 predicted proteins | sample 2277091 | NCBI WGS metagenome assembly SDBS01 (sample SAMN10404972, study PRJNA504765) | marine sediment metagenome | isolation source: marine sediment core GS10_PC15, 163 cmbsf | place: Arctic Ocean: Southern Knipovich Ridge | collected 2010 | reverse complement strand
CACGGTTCCTATAAAAACGATATCTTTTACCATTGAGGACACTGAGAACATTGAGGAAAGGCTTTAATCTTGGAGAAACGCAGTTGCTTTAAAGGCGATAGTTTTTCACCACCCGTTCGTCACTTACTACAAATAAGTCATTTCAAATTCGGAGCAATCATAACCCCGGATACTCTTGCTCTCCCTCAAACACCCTGCCATACCGAACGACAAGAGCAAGGCGACACTTAAAACTCTCACAATAGCAGTATTTACTATGGACATTCGCAATCTCCAAAGTCGCTATTGTTCAACCACCCCCGTGAGGGTGCCCGAAGTCGTCCGCGTAGCGCACTATTATTACTTCTCCGCGCCCTTGCTTACGCCTCCATTGATCGGCCCACAAGTCGAACACGTAATGAAGATAGACATTCGCAAGTAGAGGCAAGATACTCCCCCCTTGCGGGGTGCCTTCATCAATACGCATCAGATCCCCATCCACAAGCACGCCGGCGTTAAGCCACTTCTTGAAGGGGTAATGGTGCAGGAGTATGAATTTTAGCATTTCCGACTGAATAACTTGTTTATGCTAAAATTCATACTCTGACACAAAGCCCCTACCGCGAGCCCTGCCGTTGGGGAACAGGTCAGCCCTTTACCCTGAATGGCCTATCGTGACCCGGGATCACCCAGTCGGCCATGTCAGTGATCATGGCCATGCTCTGGAGACTGACATTGCTGTCGTAGGAAATTGCGGGCGGTACTCCTTTGAGAAAGTTCGCCTCCGTCGGTAAGGCGTCCCCGGCGACAACCACCGTCCCGGTGGACCCGGCGAAATCCGTCTCGGCGCCCCTTATCACTACGCTGATGGAATCCCTGGTATGGCCGGGGGTACGGATCACAGAGACGTTGGGGGCAAGCGCCACCCTGTGCTTGGGAAGCGGGATGATCCTTGCAGGCACTACCTGGATCCTTAGGCCGTCCTTCACCAGGTCCCTGTATCCGCAGATGATCCGAGCCTTGGTAAAGAGACGGTTTTCACCTGTGTGGTCCAAGTGATCGTGGGTGTTGACCACCACATCCACATCTGGCGGCTTCAGACCGATCCCCTCCAGTCCTTCCAGGATGCTGTCGCCGTCACCGGGAAGTCCAGTGTCGATGACAATATTGATCTCCCCTGTACAGACAAGGGTTACGGATGACCTGGCTTCAAGGATTTTTCCGTTCGGGGTCCTGCGAAGAAAACCGGGGCTTAGAGCATGGATGCAAGGAGCCTGAAATGGATAGTCTGGCAGGCTCCTAGTTCTCATGAATGTCATTTCAGCCCGCCCTCTTACAGCCATCAACGCGCCCCGGGTGGGGCGCCCAAATCAATGACTGACTATAGTAGTTCATTGGGTAAGTCATTGATTCGTGAGGAAAGCGGAAATGACGTTTCTCGTTTTCCGAGGAGCAAAAAACCAATAATGGACTTTTTGCGACCCTATCACCGCGCCCCAGCTTGGGGCGCCCGAATCAATGACGGGTGGTTTTAAGTCATTGATTCGTGAGGAAAGCGAAAATGACGTTTTTCGCTTTCCGAGGAGCAAAAAACCAATAATGGACTTTTTGCGACCCTATCATGAAGAAATCGTCATGCCCTCGCACACAGCCCGAATATCCTCTCTCTCATTTCCAACAGGGAAGGATCGGCCCGGTCCCGGGGCCTGGGTATCTCCACATCGAAGGTTTCCATAATCTTGGAGGGCCGTTTACCCAGGACCAACACTCTGTCACCCAGATAGACGGCCTCGTCTACGCTGTGGGTTACGAACACCACCGTCATCTTCCGCTGCTCCCAGATATCCAGGAGAAAATTCTGCATATCGCTACGTGATTTACCGTCCAGGGAGCCGAAAGGCTCGTCCATCAGAACGATCTGCGGGTTGGAGATGAGGGTGCGGGCAATGGCAACCCTCTGTTTCATCCCACCCGACAGCATCTTCGGAAAGGAGTTCTCGAAACCTTCCAGTCCGAACTCCCGCACGTATTTCAAAGCTTCACCACGTCTTTCGGCCTTGGCTACGCCGCTTATCTCAAGGCCCATCTCGATATTCTGGAGAGCAGTTCTCCAGGGAAAGAGGGCAAACTCCTGGAATACCAGTCCCACGCGCCGGTCGTTGTCCGTTATGGCGTCACCGTTGAGGAGCACCTGCCCCTCCGAGGCCTTCTCCAGGCCGGCAATTATCCTCAGCAAGGTGGTCTTGCCGCAACCGCTGGGGCCGACTATGGAGAAAAACTGCCCGCTTTCGATAATGCAGTCGAGGTTGTCCAAAACCGGAACTTGACTGAGGGAGCCGTTCTCGGGGAAGGTTTTCGTTAACTTTGATAATTTAAGACTCACTGCCATATCAGTACTCTGCCCTCTATCGCCATCTTATCAGACTCTTTTCCAATAGCCGCAACGACCCGTCAATGAGAAACCCCGCAGCGCCGATGAAGAACATCCCGGCGAGGATCTCGTCCGGACGCTGAATGTCCCTCGCCGTCATTATCATATAACCCAGTCCGTAACCCTGCTTGACCCCCGAGAACTCGGCCGCCACCAGAGTCATCCAGCCTAGGCCCACTCCGATCCTCATGCCGGTTATTATGGAGGGTATGGAACCTGGTATGAGCACCTTGAAAATGATATCTCTGGATTTTCCGTTGAGCGTCTTCACAGCCTCGATGAGCAAGGGGTCCACCGCCAGGACGCCCGCGGAGGTATTGAGCAGGATCGGGAAGAACGCCCCCAGGAATATGATGAAGGCAGCGGACTTGATGCCGATGCCGAACCACAGGATGGCAATGGGTATCCACGCCAGGGGCGGGATGGGCCGCAGCAGTTCGATGAACGGTTCCACCACAAAGCGAACCCGCCTGGACCAGCCCATCGCTATCCCTAGGGGTATTCCTATCGAGACTGCCAGGGAGTAACCCAAAAAGACCCTCTTGAGACTGTACAAGGCGTGAGTGTGCAGCAGATGCCCCGGCGGAAGGCCCACCACGACCAGGTCTTTCAGGCCAAAAAGCACCTGAAGAGGCGATGGCAGTTTGTAGGAAGGAACTCCCCCCACCGTTGTGATGATCTGCCAGACGGCGATGGCTACGAGGGGTGGAATGAGCCGCTTTCCTCTCATCTGGCCCCTATCTCGTCCACCAGTTCCCCGACGATGAGATTGGAGACGAAGGCCTCAGGATCGTCGACGCTAATGTATCCCAGGTCCGACAGGAAGCGCACATATTCCATCTCTCCCTCCACGCTGGGAACATAGGTGTAAGCCACGGATTGGAGGGCCCGACGAATCGAGGCTTCGTCCATGCCGGTGTACTTGACGCCGATGATGACCGCCTCCTCGGGGTGGTCACCGATATACTCGGTTGCCCTGACGTGAGCCCTGAGCACCTTCTTCACCTTTTCAGGGTCGGTCTTGAGATAGGTCGAGTCGGTGACAAGCACGCAGCAGGGGTGGTCGGCCCAGATGTCTTTGGAGGTGGCCAGATTCCTGCCTACTCCCATCTCAAAGGCCTTGGCCGGGTATGGCTCCCAGGCGATGAACGCGTCGATCTGATCCGTTCGAAGCGCGTTTATCATCTCGGGGGGCTTGATGATGAGGATGTTGACGCTCGAGGGATCGATCCCGGCCTGCACGAGCGCCTTTTTCAGGAGAAAATCCTGAACAGTGGCATGACCGGGCACCCCGACGGTTTTCCCCTTCAGATCTGAAACCCGGTTTATCGCCCCTGCCCCAGCTGAGACGACCAAGGCCGAACCCTCAGTATTGACCTGGGCTACGACCTTCACATCGGCGGTCCCGTTAGCAGCGGCGAAAGTGGTTGGAGCTTCCCCTACATATGCCATGTCCAGAGCTCCGGCAATGAAAGCGCTCATCACCTCAGGCCCTGCCCTGAATATTCCTGCTATCTCCACATCAACGCCCTCTTCCTGGAAAAACCCCTTTTCCAGGGCGACCCAGAGGGCAAGATGGTGGATGTCGTTCTGAAGATACGCCATCCTCACCGGTTTCGGGGAAGTACTTTTATCGGAGAAGAACCGATTACATGCGAAGAATGCCAACACCATGGCCCCCACCACAAGGGCAACTAAAACAGGCCTGTTTTTCATCGAATTTTCTCCCTCATGCGGGCCACTCCGGGAGATACGCATCCCCCTATGTAGCCACTTTGTTGCCCTCTCGATCTCTATGTCGATACTCCGAGCCATCCGTTGGAGTGACTCTAAATCGTTTTATAACAGCTGAAGAACCCCGACTTTGGCCTCTTCAGCCGAGAACCCTTTTCCCAGAAACCCTACGCCGGGATAAGCACCATAATCTCGCCCTTCCGATTCCAGGTCCGATCCAGCGTCCGGGACCCAAGCCCCCTGTTCCTGACCGAGAGGTCAGCGCTTCCAGGGTGCACAGTGTAACCGGCACTGTCCACGGCGCCGGACACGGCTTCACGGTCTCCGCAAGCTTCTGTAAGCAGCGCATAGACCGCAGCACCTGCCAACTGGCACAGGCCCAGAAGACTGTCCAGGCTTTCGGGCCCAATATAATCCAGTACGTTGCTCAGGTAGACGAAGTCGTACCCCTGTGCCCTTCTTCCCAGGTAGTTCGCGATATCGTCGTGCACCACCTCGACGGACCCCATCGCTCTCTTCGCCTGGCGGAAAGGTTCTGCCTCGAAAAAGAACTTCACCCGAAAGAGCGATTCCATCGCCATGAAAACCTGGTCCTCACCGTACAGTCTGCTGCGGACCTCCAGAAAATGGTCCTTAAGCTGCGGATACACCATCCTCGAAAACCACCCCCTGAGCTGCTCCGGAGAGTCGCTCGCCTCCAGGGCTTCCAGAAATTTCCTGAAGTACTCGACCTGGGAAGAGGATATGTCCACAAATGTGGCCCCGGACGTTTCGGGCAGTGACCTCACCGCCTCCGCGACCAGGAACCCCGAACCTCCCACAAAAATTGAAGAAACCGGGTCCTTTTCCAAGAGGGAGATCGCTTCCCGCACCATTCCGGCGTCTTCGTTGGGCAAAAAGAACCGGCTCCCGGTTCCCCAGGACGGATCCTTTCGACTCATGTCACGTAAACCCAAGGAACGGCTCCTTCGCCCAGTCCCACAGCAACTCTCTCTGCCCGCCATGGGACAGGACAAGTTCCGACCCCTCCTGAACACTCCCTATGTGCACAAGCTCAAGGGAACGCGAGACAGCCAGGTCGGTCAGGTTATCCCAATGCTCCTCATTCACCGCCAGCAAAAAACCGTATGCGAAGTAGGCTAACAGCCACCGGTGAACGGGAATGCCCGCTGGGAACGGCACCCTTTCCAGTTCTATTTCTGCGCCGACCCCTGAAGCCTCTACCATCATGAGGGCGGTGCCGGCTATTCCGGACATGCTCACGTCCTTCCCCGCAGCCACGAGGCCATCCTCAGCGGCCCGCGGGAGAAGTTCCAGATCTCCTATATGTTCGGGGCCGGTTCTGCTCGGCAGGGAGTTCCAGAAACCGTGTTCATCCAGCCACACCCCATCCGGGTTATACAAAAGCGCAAGGAGTTGACCCGGGCGGGCGTCGAAACTACTTATGATCCTTTCGGCTCGGCCCAGAACGGCGAGGGAAACGAAGGTGGGACCATCATCCAAATTGGTGTGCCCCCCTACCACAGGAACCTTGAGGCGTTTTGAAAAATCCACGATGCCTCGGTAGATCTCTGAGGCCACTGCGCTCTCCCGGGCGGAGATAACATCCACGATGGCCAGAGGCCGTCCGCCCATGGAGTAAATATCGTTAACGTTGGCCAACACCACGCTTCTGCCGGCGAAAAAGGGTTCGGCCTTCACAAGGGACGGCAGGATCCCATCCGTCGCCAGCAACAGAAACCCGTCGCCGTCCGGGATGGCTGCGGCATCATCACCGTTGCGAATCCCCCCGTCGGACATTCTTGGTCCAACCCCACCAGTGACGGCGGATATTTCCTTCTTGGCAATGAACCGCGGTGCCCCTTTGATGAATTTCACCAGTCCAGGAAGGTCCACCGGCCCGATCATCCCTTCTCCATGACGGATGAAAGTCCCGTCACCATACCAGCGAAAGTGTCCACTCCGCTGGAATGACCATAGGATAAAAGGGCGCGGGTTGATCCCTTCACCCCCTCCGAGTCACCCTGGTGGAGAAAAGTGAGCCAGTCCGCCACGACGTCCGCCACAAGCCCTTCGGCTGCGGCGGCTATGTTCTGGGCCGAGAATGGAGAGGTCCGTTCAGCGGCCTTCTCCGCCAGAGTTCGGAGGTGGCGGGTTTCGGGACCGCCCCCCCCGCTGGCGCGGTGAAAATGCAGTGCGGCAACGATTCCCGCCAGGAAATCATCACCGGAGGGCGTCAAGCCCTCTCCCACCCCGGCAAGGTCAACTCCAACCGAGACCATCCCATCCCAGTCCTCCTCCCGCAAGGCATCACCTATCCGCTGAATGAGTGGAAGAACGGCCTGGGTTATCATCCCATGCATAGGTCCCCCCATGACAAAAGAGTGAAATCCGTCCCTGAACGACGTGGTCGCCACGACCATCCTGGCATCCTGAAGGACCCGGCTCATGTCCGCCCTCGGCGCCATTTTATCAACCCTCATGGCGGGTATGAAAACTTCGTAACCACTGACGTCCAGGGTGCGGGCATCCGGCAGTGAAAGGGTGCCCGCCGCGAGGCCGAACTCCTGTCCGGGGCGCAGGCCCCTGGGCGGGTTGGGACTCCGGATGGTGAAGGGGTGGTTGGGCAGGTCCAGCCCTCCAAGTGTGATCACTATGCTGTCGGACCCGAGGTGAACCGAACGTTCAAAAACGGCCGTCACCTTTCCCTCAACTCCAGATTCCGCCGCCTCGTGGACGGCACATCCGATGGAACCGGGTTCCATCTCAACCCTCCACTGACTGGAGGAGCAGTTCCTCAACACCAACGAGTTCAATCTTCACGCCTAGATTATCAATAGACTGGGTAAAGCTCGCCTGGCAGAATGGGCACATGGTAACCAGCAAGTCCGCGCCCGTTTCGACAGCCTCCAGGACCCTTTTATCAGCAATTTCCCCTGCCATCTCGGGATAGTGGCCCTTGACGCCGCCACCGGCCCCGCAGCACCGCCCATTTTCGGCGTTAAACTCCATCTCAACAAGCTCAAGACCGGGGATGGCCCTGAGGATCTCCCGTGGTTCGTCGAAGATCCTCTGCGAACGGCCCAGATGGCAGGGATCGTGATAAGTAACCGTTTTCTCTATCCTCCCGGTGGGCTTTATCCTGCCGTCGCGCAGCAGCTCGACGTAGAGTTCGGAGAAGTGTTTGACTTTGCCTGACCACTTCTTGCCTAGTTTTCCGGCCCACACCGGATAGTCAAACTTAAGGGTCTTGGAACAGCCGCCGCATGGGGTAACGATCTCCTTGACACCCATCTCCTCGAAAAGATCGAGGTTGCTGCCTATGAGGCGGCCGGCGGACTCCAGCTGCCCGGTCCGGATGATGGGACTCCCGCAGCAAAACTCCTTCGGCCCCGCATAGGCGTAGGGTATGCCCATGCGCTGAAGGATTTCAACTCCGGTCCTGAGCATTGCCGTCATCCGGTAGGAACCTGTGCAGCCTCCAAAAACCAGAAGCTCAGCTCCTTCTGTAGGGCCATGATCGGGCTCCATCCACTTATCCCGTTCCTCCGTTGGTTCGCCGTAGGGGTTGTTGTATTCATCAACAGCCTCACGCATTTTGGTATGCATGGGCATGGGACCTACCCCCTGCCGCACCGTCTCCGCCCTGAGTTCCTCCCAGAGGTGAACGAGGGGTATATCGGTCTGACAGTTCTCAACACACCTCTCACAGGTAGTGCACTGATAGAGACGGTCCACCCACTCGGGAGTAAGCTTCTGTTTGCCCTCCCTCACCTGTTTGATGTAGTGCACCTTCGCACGAGGCGAGAAGGCCTCAAACCCGTTCCCAAATGGATAAGTGGTGCACACAGGTTTGCAGAACCCGCACCGTGCACAGGTATCAACGGCATAGGATAGTTCGCCGGTCATGTCGATCTTGCCTGAAGGTCCAGTTCTTTCTTTTCCCATTTTTCTAACTTCCCACACTTTCCCTGTTAGGCCGCTTGAAAACAAGGAGTTTGGCAAGCGGAGACACAAGTTTTGACGAAAGATCCACCAGGGTGCTCACGTCCATTAACGGCAGGAACTTCACCCTGGGAGGAACGATCTTCCCCGGATTGAGCAGCCCGGTGGGGTCGACGATCTTCTTACGGCGTATAACCGCATCGTACTTCTCCGAGCCCAGGATCTCCCGCGATCGGGACGAAAACCACAGGCCGGCGGTGTAAAGGGAACCGCCTCCGCGCTGGGCGACCCGAATGGGCCTGAGGGCTTTGGCCATACGGAACTGGTAAAGGAAGCTGCCCGCGTCATCCAATATGTAAACCAGGACCGCGACCTGCCCTTCTTTAAGAATAAATATCTCCATTCCCAGCAGGTCCCTCTTAAGATCCGCTTGAATCTCCTCCACCACACTGCTGAGGCTGTCAAGCGGCAAGTAGAACTCGCCCACCAGGACCGACGGTCCCAGCTTCTTGATGCGCATGGGATAGAAGCGATCGTTCCAGGAATGGCGAGCGATATCATCATCCAGAACCTCTCCGCCGTGAGCCATGGCCACCCTCCTCAGGGCGTCCTCGTCGGCGGACCCGACGGGGATGGCGCTTATCACAAGAAAGGAACCCTCCGGCACCGCCTCGTCCTCACCCATTTCCTTCCTCATCTCGACATATCCGGGGGAGTGGACCGAAATGGCGTACGGTGTCAGTTCTCTGCAAGCCGCCGAGGAGAAAGCCTGCACAGCAGCAGCGTCCGGAAAGGCGACGGCGAAGGGACGCATCTCTTCGGCGACACGGCAAGTCAGACGGAGCCTGGTTACGACACCGAGAATGCCGCACGTCTGATAGTGCAGGTCCATTTCCTCTCCGGACAGGGTCTCGACCTCGCCATCCAGGGCCACCACATCTATCTCCTGCACCACGTCCCTGATGCTCCCGTAGGCCAGGCTGCCCAGCCCTACCCCGCCCATGGCGAACCATCCGCCAACGGTGGAAGAAGGAGCGCTGGTGGGGACGACACAGTTGTCCATACCCGCCTTGTTGAGCTCCCGGGACAGTTCATCCCACACTGCGCCCGGCTCCACGTCAACCGTAAGGTTACCACTGTCCAGGCTGATGACGCGATTCATGCCGGTCATGTCCAGGACGATGCCTCCTCTGGTGGGGATCGCTCCACCGTAACCTGAACTAGCCTGCCCTCTGGGAGTCACCGGGATCCCTGACTCGCGGGCAGCATCAAGTGTGTTCCGAACGTCATCCACCGTGTCGACGGCAACCACCGCCTCCGGTATGTTGTCGACCATGGACATTACCAGGGCCGGCATTTCGCCTATGTCGTGGTCATAGGCTGCGAGTATTTGTTTATCGAAGGAAACCTTATTTCCCAGGCTCTCCTCCAGGCGTTCGCGGGCCTTCTGGTTCATTCTTCCTCCTGTTTTGGTAAATACGCGGGGGACGCTTAACCCTGACAAGCGTCAATGGCGGCGCGAACCGCTTCAGCGTTGGTTGGGAAGAGGAACACACCCGCCTCCCTCAATTTAGCCTCCTGCAGCCCAATAGGCTGTGGATCTCCCTCAGTGCCACAGACGTGAGCCATGACGATGGGACCTTCCCCCGCCGTTGTTTTCCTGGCCTCGACCAGGGCGGCAACCATATCACCGGCAGGATCAGCGCTGGATCCGTACCCGAGCACAACATCCAGGAGGATGACCCTGCTGGACAGATCCTTGAACGCCTCCTCCAGGTATTCCTGCCGCAGCGTAGAATCGATCATGGGATGGGGCCGTCCCCGGGTAAACTCGTCGGCTCCAAGGTCGAGGCAGTAGTGGCCCTTGTATGCTGGATTGCCGCTTAATTTTCGTCCCGATCCTATATTTGACCTGACTTTCATACGACCATCCATTAACAGGAGTGCCTCGTAGCAGAGCGTGCCTCCCGAAAAAAGTCCGCGCAGGTATCTCCTGCCGGCCTCCCCCTCACGGATACGTCGGACCAGTTCCCCGGAACGCGGCTCAGCAAGGGTTTTCTTCCCCATGGCGGCAAGCGCCGCCTCCTCCAGGGATTTCACAAAGGTCAGGTTTCTTCCTCCCCGGGGCAGCTCACTCTTCCCCAGTAGACAGATCACTGTGGGAAGACCAGTTTTGCGCGCCTCCCTGAGAACCTTCTTCGTGGAATCAAGCGCTCCGGGTTTGGAGATCAGAACCAGGGACTTGGTGGAAGGGTCCTCCGAGAGCATCTTTATAGCGGACACCATCATTTTGCCGCCTACCTTCTCGCTCAGATCCCTACCCCCCACCCCGATGGCGTGGGAAACCCCACCGCCCATTCTGTCAATAAGACAAGCAACCTCCTGGATGCCTGTGCCGGAGGCTCCAACAATCCCAATTCCTCCCCTCCGGACCACATTAGCAAAGGCAAGCGGCACCCCGTTGATGATGGCGGTCCCGCAGTCGGGGCCCATCATTAGAAGACCCTTGCTGATAGCCAGATCCTTGAGGAACAGTTCGTCCTCAATGGAGACATTGTCGGAAAAGAGCATGACGTTCAATCCCTTCTCCAGAGCCTCCGTCACATCGAGCCTGGCAAACTCGCCGGGGATGGAGATGAGAGCGAAGTTGGCGCCAGTCATCTCCTGAACGGCCTCGTCGAGGGACTGGGTAGCCATCTGCTCCGATGAAGAGCGTGCGGCCTGGTTCAGCAGGCGATCCACCTCCTGCAAAGCGGCGGCGAACCGCTCGTCGCTGCCAGTCTCCACGCAAACAATGAGGTCGTTGGGGGTAGAGGCCTCCACCCCTTCATCCGCGAAACCAAGGTCCCGCAGAATCTTTTTATTACCCTCCGTTCCAAGGAGAGCCAGTACCCTGTTAACCCCTTCCAGAGAACCGGCCTCCCTGGAGATGCTCATAAGGCGAACTGAATCATGATACTGGTTCTTTCTGACTGTTGTTTTGAATGACATTTTTCGCTTTCAGTGGAGCAAAAAGCCACGAATACACTTTTTGCGACCCTATTACCGCGCCCCGTGTGGGGCGCCCGAATCAATGACCGGCAGTGTTAGTCATTGATTCGTGAGGGAAGTGAAAACCACGTTTTTCACTTTCCCCAAATAAATTATGTGTCACAAAAAACCGCGATTAGGCTTTTTGCGACCCTATTTCGTTATTCGTCCGCTATTATTTTGGTGCACTTTCCATGGTTCAGAGCATCCACCACATTTTTCTCGCCGGCAATAATGACCTCCTTGCCGCCCTTATCGATGAACTCCAACGCGGCCTCGATCTTTGGACCCATGCTGCCAACGGGAAACTGCCCCTCCTCCAGCCATTTCTTGGCCTCCGTCACAGTCATCTGATTCACCGACCTCTGTGTGGGTTTGCCGAAATCCACGCAGACGGCCTCAACCCCGGTGAGTATCATGAAAAGCTCGGCGTTCAGGTTGTACGCGAGAAGGGCTGCGGTGAAGTCCTTGTCGATGACACCCTCGGTGCCGATGATCTCTCCCGTCTTGTAGTTCACGGGGATACCCCCACCGCCGCAGGCGATGACAATCGTTCCAGCTTCAAGGAGCAGCTTGATGGTGTTGAAGGCAAGAATCTTCCTCGGGCGAGGGGAATATACCACCCTCCTGAAACCCCGATTGGAATCCTCCACTATGTGCCAACCTTTATCCTCTCTCAGTTCCTCGGCCCGCTCCAGGGAATAGAAGGGCCCCACGGGTTTGGTGGGGTTCTTGTAGGCTGGGTCGTTCTCGTCCACGACCACCTGGGTGAGGATGGCGGTCACCTCTTTGTGGAGACGTTCCTCCTCAAGCACCGTGCGCATGCTGATCAGAAGCATGTGGCCCAGAAGACCCTGGGACGACGCGACGGCCATGTCGAGGGGGGGGACAGGGAGGAGGTCCCGGGCATTTTCGAACTGTATGAGCAAATTTCCGACCTGGGGACCGTTGCCGTGCACTATGACCAACTCATACCTCTTGTGAAGGATAGCCAGCATCTGGCGGCAGGTCTCCTGCGCGTTCTTCAGCTGGGTCTCAAAGGACATGTCCTCGTTGGAGTTGAGGATGGCGTTTCCGCCGAAAGCTACTACTGCAACCGGTTTATTCACTGTTTTTCTCCATGTAGTTCAGGGCTTTGACAAACACCTCCATGGGAGCCCTGGCTATGCCGGCGCCGATCTGGCCTATCCCGGAGGATTTGTGGATAACTCCAGTGTCGATAATGGGCGCGATCCCGGTTTTGATTACTTTGCGAATGTCTATGCCGACAGGGGCCGACATGAAGTCCACTGCCGCAGGCGCAAACTTCGGGTTCACTCCATGGCATATGCTCTTCATCGATTTCATGGCTTGCAGAGAGTCCTGCATGGTCCCCCCGACAAAGGAACTGATGGTGGGGGCTGCCCCTATGACCATACCTCCCAGGCCTACTGTCTCGATGATGGCGCTATCGCCTATGTCGCCCGCCGCATCCTCGTGGGAGTAACCTGAATAGTATATGGCTTCATCCATGGGAGCTGTCTCGGAGATGAACCACCTCTCTTTAACGCCACCCACCCTCAGGGCAAAATTCACGCCGTTCCTGCTCATCCCCGTAACGATAGTTGAGTTCTTGACTCCGTGGGCCGCATCGGCCGTGACCTTGCAGGCGGTGAGGGTCAGGTTAAGGAAAAAATGGTTGTTGCTGATAATGAACTCCACGATATCCAGGATCGTCCTCTTGTCCAGGCTGGTCTTCAGGAACAACGGGTAGAGGTGCTGGAGCAGCAAAGAGCTGCATGCCGCGCTTCGGGCGTGGGCCTCGTCCCCCATCTGTGTGCCCTCCGAAAGGATCCCAAACAGGTCGATCCCGCCCTCACTATGTTTCAATGCCTCCTTCAATCCGGGGCCGAGAACCGTCGCGATCCATCTCAACCTCTCGATGGTCCCGTCGTCGTAGGTCCCCATCCAGAGGACGTTTCCCTTGCCCTCGTTGAAGGTGGACCATGATCTGTTCCGAAAAGTCGCGTTACGGGTTACGATCACCGCCATGGACGGAGTGATGACCCCGCACATTGGTCCGACGCTGTTGAGGGTATAGTTGGGCGCCAACACCAACTCGCCGCTCCGAAGTTTTTTCCTCAGCTGCGCCCCGTTTTTGATCCACCCCTCGAAAATTGCCGCCCCTTCCACCGCCCTCTGCTGCGGATCACACATCTCCTCGAAGGGGATGGGGGGTCCGGAATGCAGAATGTGATTAGGCTGCATCCCAGGGATAATCTTTCCGGCGCTGTCCACGTCCACCCAGATGGGACGGCTACTCAGCATTCTGGCCACAGTAAGCTCGTTGGCCCTGTCGTATTTTTTACCATTGAGCCGGGCCAGGGCACCGATAAGCCTCTTGTCCCCACCCGCGGGGGGCTGCCACTTGACCTGGACAACCGGAACGTCCAGGGAGCGCAGTTCATCGGAAAAACCTTCCAATCCGACATTGACTACATTCACTTCACGGTTGAGATCCGTCATGGGTCAACACCTGTCTTTATTTCGATTTCGATGTCATCCGAGAGGGAGTTGGAAATGAAGCAATGTGCACTAGCGATTTTTACTATCTCCCTGAGTCGGTCTTCCGGATAATCGCCCTGGACGTTAATGATTATCCTGGTGTACCTGAACTCTTCGGTGTGTTTAATTCCCTCGACGGTCAGGCTCAGCTCGTCTATCCGCTCCTGGAGTTTCCTACTGATGTGAACAATGGCTTGTCCCATACATGAAGCGATGGACCAGAGGAAGAGTTCGCTGGGCATGGGCCCGGCGCCATCGCCCCCGTACTTTGGAGACTGGTCGGAAATAAAAGAAGAACTTTCCGAGATTATCTCGAATTTATAGTTGTCCAGGAACCTGGCTTCAACCTTCATTCAGCGCACCGCCCAAGCGTCTTTTCCATCATCTGGTGGCGTACTCCCCGGTACAGGAACTGCTCGTCAAGACTGATCCAACCCAACCTCTTGAAGAAACGCACATTCTGAATCTGTATTCTGGCTAAAAATCGGGAGACCCCGGCAGTGAACTCCATGGTTTCGACGGCCTTCCGGACCAGACAAGCCCCCAGGTTGGAGTTCCTGAAATCGGAGTGGACGGCCAGCCGCCCCCCGTACCAGACTCCTTCCCCTGCCGGGTAACACCTGACGGCCCCCACGATCTGCCCGTTCAAGCAGGCGACGATATGTATTCCTTCATCGTCGTGGACGTCCCGGTCCGTACCTTCGAAAAGCCCGTGCTCTTCCACAAAAACCTGTCTGCGTATTTCGAAGTGCGCCTTTATCTCAGCCGCCCCTGACGCCACCCGAAGGTCGATCACCGGATCAGGGTCGAGTCTCCCCGATTTTGCAGACGCGCTACTGTTCAATTTTTCCAACATCTTACAGTCTCCCCGAACTCCTCAGACACATTTGCTGTTCTCGGCGACCTGCAGCGCCGAGCAGGCTTTGCATTTGACGCATCCTGCGGTGCTCTTCTCTGCACTCATCTGTACCCCTTGAAGCATCTTTCCAACGGCTACGTACATTCGGTAGAGATAGTCCCCGTCGGGAAGCTGAACCTCGGCCATGGGAGTGTTGGATACCGGCCTGAGGGGCACCAGGAAAGGGTATACCCCCATCTTCACCGTCTCCCGGCACATCTTCAGGGTCAATTCCTCGTCCTCGCCCAATCCCAGGATCACAAACGTGCTGACCTTGTTCCTCCCGAAGACGGACACCGCCTTCTCGAAGGCCTCAAAATATCTCTCAATGGATATGGTGGACTTCCCAGGCGTAACCTGCCTGCGCACCTCGGGATCGAAGCTCTCTATATGGATACCGACGTCGTCCACACCCATCTTTTTCATATGGGAAAAAACATCACAATCCACCGGGGGCTCCACCTGCGCCTGGATAGGAAGCCCTGTAGCTTTCTTAATGGCACGTGCGCATTCGGCCACGTACACCGCCCCCTTGTCCATGAGATTGGTGGTGCCGGTGGTGAGAGTCACATGACTGACCCCGTCCAGTCTCTTTGCAGCTTTCGCGACCTCCGCAAGCTGAGCCGGGGTCTTGGTGTGTATCGTCGCGCCGCTCTGAAGCGACACCCCGATGGCACAGAAACGGCACCGGGTGTCAGCGTTATTGTATCGTACGCACTCCTGAATTACCGTGGTTGCCAGGCAATCGGACCCGTGCAGTCTGGCTATCTTTCTGTAAGAAATTCCTTCCTTCGTTTCCAGCTCGTAAAACCTGGGAGAGCTCACCTTCCTGGCGATATCCACCACCTTGCCGTTCTTCTTTATGACGGCCCGGTCGTTGTGGTTCTCCAGAACGTACTCGGAATTCCTGACAAACTCACCCAAAGTAGGGACCATCAGGGTGATGCCATCGGAAAAGATGATCGCGCTGTCATCAGTGGGCCCAGCACCACCTTTTCTGGACATGTCTTTATCACAGGTACGAATACCTCGCCTCTGTAATTCAACAATATCTCTCAGCTTTCCCTGCATCACCCTGACAGTCTCCTGAATTTCAGGCCGATGGTCCCTGTCGACCTCTCAAAATGCCATCAACGCGCCCCGTGTGGGGCGCCCGGAGCAATGACCTGCGAAGCAAGTCATTGATCCGTGAGGAAAGGGGAAATCACACTTTTCCCTTTCCGCGAAGCAAAAAGCCACTAATGGACTTTTTGCGACCCTATACTCAACCGCCGAACAGTTTCTCGGCATTTGCCCAGAATACATTGTTCCTCAGTTCCTCTGACATATCGAGCCCATCGATCTTGTAGTACTCGCCCCAGAAATCGCTCCAGGGTTCGTCCGAGGAGAAGAGAACACGGTCCTCACCTATTCCCTGCTTCTCGATCTCATCGAAAAGCCATCGGGGACAGAAACCGACTGCCCAGGAGGTGTCGGTATAGACCTTGTATCCCTCACGGATGAGGTTGAAGAATTCCGGGATGAACTTTATATGCCCTGATACGCCTCCACCGGCGTGTACGACGTGGATCTTGAGCTCCTTGCCGTACTGCCGGATGAATTTGATGCAGTTACTGACATCCGACCCACCACCGGGGCTCGTGTGAAGATGCAGCACGTGGTCGTACTTCCTGGCCGCTGCCAGGACCGCATCCCATCCAACCTTATCGTCCTCATCCCACTCTTCCGGATCCCACGTGCCTCCAAGGAGACAGGTGGACTTGAGAACCTTGATCCCGGGCTCACCGGCTGATTTCATCGCCTCCAATGTGGCATCTTTCATCTTACCCATGGGGGAGAACCAGACCCCACCGATGATCCTTCCATCCGGGTTGGCGCACGCGTCGAGAACCACCGGGTTGAGCCCGAAGGGCTGGCTAGCATCCGGGATACCATAGTTGGACATCACTACGGCCCTGTCCACGCCCAGTTTATCCATGAGGGCGATCTTGGCCGCGCGATCCTTGTCGTCAAACACAGTTGGGCTGACTGGCTCCGGAATGCCGTAATAGGGAAATTTGTCCATTTCCCCGATGTGGCAATGGGAGTCGAAAACCTTCCGATTGACCTTTAGCCCGCTCTTGAAACGTCCCATAAAACCCCTCCTTTTGGTACAGGTACTGAAATGTTGATGACTTCATGAAAAGTCATCAACGCACCCCGTGTGGGGCGCCCAAATCAATGACGGGAACTGTAAGTCATTGATTTGTGGGGAAAGCGGAAATGACATTTTTCGCTTTCCCCAAATAAATATTGGGTCACAAAAAGCTGCGATAAAGTCGGCTACGGAGAGATCACAACGTCCACGTGTTCAGGACAAGGGCACCGGCTCTATGGTGCTCAATAGAGCAATCCAGGACATCCAGGGGATCAATGAGGACGACACCGTCCATGATGTCCTCTTCCCTGTGTCCGTAGAGGGCGGCCAAGGCAAAGCGGCAGGCCAGGATCTTCCCGCCTTCGTTCATGATCACCTGGAGCTGTTTGTTGAAAGCCAGGTGCCCGGGGAAGGCCTCGTCACCCACGTTGGGATAACCGCGGGAACTGGAGGCCATGAGAACGCCGGGCCCGTACAGGAGTAAGGTGGTGTCGTACCCCTTGCGCACAATCCTTGTAGTGGTAAGCATGTTGATCAGGCCAACGGAACCCTCATAGGGTACCGTGTGCATCATGATCAGGGCCTTTTCACCTGGCTTGGCTTTGTAGTCCTCGAACATCTTGGGATCCATGCTAACAATCCCGTCTCCAGCCTTCGGTCTTGGAATGTCAACTTTCGCCATTTTCTTTCTCCTTTTCGTTTGCGTTCCACCGGCGGAAACTACCAGTGAAACTCGGTTAGGTTGACTTGATTGCTGCAACAGGCATGCCATGAAGTCGATTATTTCAACGTGTTGTTTTTTAATGTTTTTCGTCACAAGTAGCACGCAACTCCGCAACGAATTTTCGTTAAAAACGAAAATTCGCTTGACAGGGCACGATTTTTCGTTTCATCCTTGAGGATGCCCATTATCATTGACAAAGATTTGAGATCCTTTCACCGGCTCCTTCTGGAGATGGCCCAGCAGCTTTCCCTGGACAACCTTCTTTCCCTTATCGTGGACAAGCTCTCCGAGTTTGAGGAGATCGCCCTGGCCCGCCTGTGGCTTATAAAGCCTGCAGATGTTTGTTCGGGCTGCTCCATGGCACCGGAATGTTCAGAGCGAAGCAGGTGCCTCCATCTCATGGCCAGCGCCGGACGGTCCCTTTACCCAGCCATCGGCGACTGGTCGCGCACCGATGGACAGTTCAGGCGTTTCCCAATCGGCGGCAGGAAGGTTGGGAGGGTCGCACAGTCGGGGAACTCCCTTGAGATCAAAGACATATGGGAATCCGCCGACGGTGTTGTTGACAGGGAGTGGGGCCGGATGGAGAGGATAACCAGTTTCGCAGGGCAGCCCCTCATCTACAGGGGCAATACCCTCGGGGTCCTGGCCATCTTTTCGCGAATGAACATCAAGGAGGGGATACTTCCCATGCTCCGGATGCTGGCGGACCACGCCGCCATCTCCATTTCCAACGCCCACGCCTTTGAGAGGATCAACCACTTGAAAAGTCAGCTTGAGGCGGAGAACATCTATTTAAAGGAAGATTTCCACACCGCCCAGGCCTTCGGAGAACTCATCGGTCAGAGCCCGGCTCACCACAACGTGCTTCAGCAGATCAAACTGGTGGCCCCCACCGATGCCAGTGTTCTCATCCTGGGCGAGACCGGCACCGGCAAGGAACTCATCGCCAGGGAGGTTCACAGAAAGAGCAACAGACGCAAGAAACCCATGGTCAAAGTGAACTGCGCCGCGGTGCCCAAAGAACTATGGAACAGTGAGTTTTTCGGACACGTGAAGGGGGCCTTTACCGGGGCGGTAAACGACCGTGTGGGCAGGCTCAGCGCCGCGGACGGAGGCACCATGCTCCTGGACGAGGTGGGGGAAGCGCCGCTCGAGCACCAGAGCAACCTTCTCCGTGTCCTGCAGGAGGGGGAGTTTGAAAGGGTTGGTGAGCAGAAAGTCCAGAAGGTGGACATCCGTTTCATCTCCGCCACCAACAGGTCGCTGCACAGCGACCTGGAATCGGGACAATTCAGAAAGGACCTCTTTTACCGTCTCAACGTATTCCCCATTGAGGTTGCTCCTCTCAGGGAACGCAGGGAGGACATCCCTCTTCTGGCGGAATACTTTCTGGATATTGCAGCCAGGAAGATGAACCGCAGCAAGCCTACCCTGACCAGCAGACATTTGAAGACATTACAGGAGTACGACTGGCCAGGGAATATCAGGGAGATGCAGAACATCCTGGAGCGCACCATGATCAGGTCACGTTCGGGGGGGATCCACCTCGACCTGAGCGAACCAATCGAATCCGGAATTTCTCTCGCCGAAAAACACGGGCTGCGCGGGGATCAGGCTGCCAAGGTGCTTCCCGAAGCCGCGGTAAAGGAATTGATAAGGGAGAACACCCTGGCTGCCCTGAGCAGTACCGACTGGAAGGTGTACGGCTCCGGCGGAGCCGCCGAACTTCTCGGGCTTCAGCCCACCACACTCATGAGCCGCATAAAGAAAATGGGGCTGGAAAAACTACAATAGCACCCCTTTCAACTGAAACGTTTTCCATATCGTGGCCTATTTTGGATACCATCGCTCACAGGGACCGGGTCATCCGGAAAACCGGGGAATTTGGGGCTGACGAGGCCGGTGTGTGTTTGGCCTCGGACCTGTTGGACGGTCCCACCCACCGCAAGTTTCCCCTGCCCGAAAGTATCGAGGGTCACCACTCCATCCTCGTATTCGCCCTCAGCCATCCACCCGATGAACAGGAGAAGGATCGGGAGGACCGCGAAGAGAACATGCGTCTTTAAGAAACTACGCTTCGCTCTTTGCCGGAGAACATAAGCCGGTCACGACCGCGATCCCCAGCGGTGAAGAGCAGTCCATATCATTTCAAACCTCTGGAGAACAGGTACGCATTTCCCGGATGAACCCAAATTTCAAACTGGATTCCGGATAATCACATTACAAAACATGTGATTTCCGGAATGACAATCGCATAACCCTTTTCAGGTTTCCTCAGTGTTCTCATTTTCCTCTGTGGTGATAATCACCGCTTTCACAGGAACCGTGCCTTCCCTCAGATTATTGTCTTTCTCCGCCTGTCTCCGTGCCTTGGTGAAAAGCATCGCCTTTGCTGTAATCGCGCTTTCCTACAGGTTAAGCGCGATTTCCACAAAGGATCGGGGCATGGTAAAAGAGCAGTTAATAGGTAATAGGTAATAGGGAATGGGGAATAGGGAATAACGAAACTGCCATATGACCATTTCAAAGCGCGCAAAATTATGGGTACTCCTCCCCCTGGCCGGGTCGCTCCTTATCGGGGTGTTTCTCGGTGTTCTCCTTGCCGTTACACAGGACCTGCCTCAGGTGGAAAGCCTTCAGACCTATGAACCCTCCTCCGTAACGAGGATTCT
>SDBS01002094.1_pt1 | contig 20097 bp, 13 predicted proteins | sample 2277091 | NCBI WGS metagenome assembly SDBS01 (sample SAMN10404972, study PRJNA504765) | marine sediment metagenome | isolation source: marine sediment core GS10_PC15, 163 cmbsf | place: Arctic Ocean: Southern Knipovich Ridge | collected 2010 | reverse complement strand
CAGCTAGAACAGGCAGGGTTTCGCGCGAGTACCGCAGAATCCGCGGAGGATGCCATCCCGCTCGCACAGCGTGATCCTCCCGATCTTATATTGCTGGACATTGGCTTACCCGGTATGGACGGTATGGATGCATTGAAGGTATTCCAGGACGAGATGGACATACCGGTGATCTTTTTAACCGCTCGCAGACGTGAGCTCGACACAATCCTGGGGCTTGAGCTTGGTGCAGATGATTACATCACCAAGCCATTCAATCCAGATATCCTCATCGCTCATATTAAAGCCGTGCTCCGAAGGGCGATTAAGGAAACTGTTTCCCGAGATTCTGGAACGTCAGTGCAGGTGGGAGACTTAATCATAGATCCATCCGCACATACAGTAGAAATCGCGGGCGATCAACTCGAACTCACTGCCAGGGAATTCGCTCTGCTGCACGCCCTTGCTCTCGAGCCTGGGGTGGTAATTTCTGTAGACGATTTGCTAACCCGAGTCTGGGGCGCAGAATTTATTGGTGAACCTCAGGTGGTATACGTGCATATTCGTTGGCTTCGTGAAAAGATCGAAGACGACCCTCAACACCCCCAACGGATCATGAACGTACGGGGGATTGGGTACAAATTGGTACCTCAAACTGAATCAAAATGAAGACATTAAGAGGTCAGTTCATCCTCAGCCACATCCTCCCAATATTGTTCGTCATCCCCGTCACCGCACTCGCGCTTGTGTACATTCTTGAGACTCAGGTCCTCCTGGGTGAACTATCACGAACCCTGGAGGAAGAGGCCTACCTCATCGCAAATATCATCCGGAGTCGTCCGGAGATATTATTTGACGAAGTCGCCGCAGAGACGTTTCTCTCCCGTGAAGGACAAATCATCCGAGGACAAATCGCGCTCATCCAACCGGATGGTGATTTATTTGCAGGTACGCTTGGTGTCAATATCGAAGAAATACGTGAGGTTGGTCTCGAAAACGCGCTTGAAGGCAAGGCTTCCCTCATCATCATTCGTCAACTGCAAGAAGAAGGCGCCAGGATATGGATACCGCTGATCGACATTAATCACGGGCTCTTAGGGGTTTTGACGGTATCGCAAAATCTTGATGATTTATCTTCAAGTTTAGACACACTACGTCGGATAATAGCAGGAACTTTAGGGGTAGAACTCCTCCTCGCGGGATGTATCGGACTTTTGCTGGCACTGCGACTCGAACGCCCAATTCGTAAAACCAGCGATGCTATTCTCCAAATTGCTGAGGGTGGCTCCACAGACGAAATTAAGGAAGAAGGCCCTCGTGAGATGAGGGCACTTGCAGCGACCGTTAACTATCTCACACGCGAGCTCAACGCACAGGAAGCATTGAGAAATCGAATGCTTGCAAATGTCGTTCATGAGCTTGGTCGACCGCTTGGAGCGATCCATTCCGCAATTTATGCCATTATTCAGGGTGCCGCCGAGGATGATGCAACTCGAGATGAACTTCTACATGGGATGGATAGAGAAATTCAAGGTATGCAAATATTATTGGAAGATCTCACGCTGATTAAGGGTCAACTAGATAAGCCTCTCGAGTTGGACTTAAAACCAGTGGAGCTCTCAGCGTGGCTAGTCTCTACATTGCTCCCCTGGCGATCAGCGGCACAGGATAAAGGGATCACGTGGAAAACAGACATCCCCAAGGATCTCCCCACGATTACGCTCGATCCGCACCGCATGTCACAAGCGCTGGGCAACCTGCTCAGCAACGCCATTAAGTACACACCACCGGAGGGTAAAATCGATCTGTCGGCTGGAAGGACTGCCAACGAAGCCTGGATCAGTGTCAGGGATACTGGCCTAGGAATTTCCCTCGATGAGCAGGACAAAATCTTTGAACCGTTCTATCGAAGTACGAAGGAAAGACGATTTCCACAGGGATTAGGCCTTGGTTTGACGATCGCACGGGAGTTGATCGATGCTCATGGTGGGGATCTTAAAATCGAATCAGCCCCCGACGAAGGATCTAAATTTACCATTACCATTCCACTATCTAGCATGAAACCCCCATCTATCTAAGATCTCCTGCATCCTTCGCACTATATCCTTAATACGAGCGCATCCGAACGAGGTTCCCCGTAAACCACGACGCAATCCTCGACAAAGCTCCAAGCCATGAGCAAGAGGGTTAATGACTATATGGCTATGCGAACACCAATGTTCTGTAAGGTCGCTGTAAGGTCGTGAAGGACAGCATGAATGATAGGATAAAGGCGCAAAGCGCTCCACATGGCGGTACCGGAGAGAATAGTATACGAGATGAGTTAGGGTGTCTAGAGACAGGGCTCTGCGTGAGTTTCCTGCCAGCACTCCAAAGATGGAATTTTATCTCCAGGTACCTGCAGTGGTCCCGCACTTTGCTCTCCTCCTCCCCAGAGCCCCCTCCTATTGTTTGGGGGCTCTGCTGGCAAATACAGAAGCCATTGACTATAATCTTCGCCAGCTAACCCTTTGGCTGGCCGGGTTGACGTGTCCTTGGAGGTAACATGGGAGAGGACTCACTCACTGTCCTCTACGTTGAAGATAACGTCGACAACCGGATTCTCGTCAAGCGCGTCCTACAAGCAGAAGGCTATTCGTTCTTGGGGGCAGGCGATGCTATGGAAGGGATGCAGCTGGCACACGAACATCGCCCTGACGTGATCCTGGTCGACATCAACATGCCTGAGATGGACGGGCTGACGATGACGTCTCATTTAAAGACGGATCCCGTCTTTTCCACGACACCCGTAATCGCTATCACTGCAAACGTGATGAAAGGTGATCGGGAACGGAGTCTATCAGCGGGTTGTGACGGCTATATCCAAAAGCCCATCGATGTCGACCAACTCCCCAACCAGATAGTACGAATCTTGCATCCATAATCTGCAATCAGCCGGCTGGCGAAAAGGGAGGATAGTTTGCCAGATCAAAAGCAAGAGATAAATATCTTGATAGTCGAAGATACAGTCTCAAACTTTGTGCTAATGGCGCGTATGCTCGAACATGTGGGCATTACGTGCGAATGGAAAACGTCTGGATACGAAGTTGTCGAGTATGCAGACACTCTCCCAAAGCTCGATCTCATCCTCATGGATATTCGACTCCCATACGAAGATGGATATCAGGCGTTGAGAAAGATTCGGGCTTCTCAATCGCTTAAGGACATCCCCGTAGTCGCTGTCACCGCGTATGCAAGCGAGGAACAAATGGAAAAATCCCGCACCGCTGGATTTGATGGCTTCATCGGCAAGCCCCTTGATCCCGATCGATTTCCAGATCAGATCAGGCAATCTCTGGCGGGCGATCAAGTCTGGGAGGTGACATAACCATGCTTGATCGAATCACAAGACCACAAACCTCAAACCCTGAATTTCGGGGACGTCTGGGACGGAGAATGGCCATCGTTTTCCTCCCTCTCATTTTAATACCCCTGCTCATACTCGGCATCGGAGCTTATCTCCGTTCTCGATCCTTGCTCGAAGCGCAAGCCTCCAGCCAGATGACTTCCGCAGCGCAAGCCCAAGTAAGAGTCATCAACGAATGGGCGAGTGACCGCGAGGAAAGATTGCAGCTAGGTAGTCAGCGATCTGATCTACGGCAGGCCGCGAGCATCCTCGCGCGATCTTCTCTGGGATCATCTGCATCGAGACAGGCGTCAGATACCGCGCTGAATGAGTTAGAAGACCTTAAAACCCGACAGGGAGAATTGCTTTTCTCTGAAATGGTTATCGTCCGTCTCTCCGACGGAGAGGTGCTCGCTTCGACCAATCCTGATTGGACCGGGGAGATTTCCACCTCGGTGGCTGACGGGATCGTCTCTTTCTCAAATGTAGAGACCAATCCAATTTATGATGAGGCTTTATTTTCTCCAAAAGATCTCGCATTTCTCACAACCATCCCCCTTCAGCCGACTACGGGTGAAAACCCAGAGGTAATTCTCGTGGGCGTAAGTATTGGCCCTCGTCTGGGTGCATTAATGACGGATATGCAGATATTCTGGGAACAACGGGGCGTCTATCGTGTCGAGCGTGGACGTACATTTGTGCTCCTTGCCCCCGATGTGCTGGTTGAACTCTTACGTTATGGCACTTCCCCAGAGACAACCGACGGCCAAAACCATCCCATCTTCGCAAGCGCTCAGCTGGAGATCTCGGGAATCGAAGAATATCCCGGTCCTCAAGGTGATCTTGTACTGGCGGCTTATGAGTGGATTCCTGAGTGGGATATCGGGATCGTCGCCGAGCTTCCTCAGGAGGATATCTTCGCGGAGATCAACGATCTCGCACCCTTCATCATCATCCTGATCGTGGCAGCAACAGTCCTGACCATCGTTTCGGTCATAGTCATCGGTAATCGTATGTTGCGACCGCTCGGAACGCTCACAGAATTTTCTGCACAGCTCGCACGCGGAGAGTGGAGTTCGAGAGTCCCTGTAGACCGAGACGACGAGATTGGCGCACTTGCTCATGGATTCAATCGTATGGCTGATGATCTCAGTGGTTTGTATCGCTCACTGGAGGAAAGGGTTGATGCCCGAACGCTCCAGGTTCGGACAGCCTCTGAAGTCGCTCGTGCAGTGATATCAACCCCTTCGCTGGATGATCTGCTCAGACGAGCCGTTGAACTTATAAAGCAGCAATTTGATTACTACCATGTGTCGATCTTCCTGCTGGATGACGAGCGTCGCTACGCGGTCCTTCGTGAATCATCCGGGGAAATCGGCCAAGTTATGCTTGCTCAAAGGCACCAGATCGAGGTGGGCTCTGCTTCCGTAATCGGCTGGGTGTGCGATAACAATCAACCTCGTGTCGCATCCGATGTGAGCAAGGACCCCGTACATCTTCAGAATGAACTGCTGCCAGAAACACGATCTGAATTAGCCGTACCCCTCCAGATCGGAGGTCAGGTTATCGGCGCTCTGGATGTTCAAAGCACCGACCCTGATGCCTTCCGCACGCAAGACGTCGAAGTGATGCAGACGCTTGCGGATCAGTTGAGTGCTGCCATCCAGAACGCTCGGCTTGCCCAAATATCTGCAACAGTGGCAGATAGAGCTCGATTGATCAGCGAGATCACAACAGAATTAAGCCACCCCATGGATATTGAAGAGGTCATGCAGACTACCGCAAAGGCCATTCAACGTGCGTTAGGGCATCCAGAAGTGATCATTGAGATTCATACGGAGGGAAATGGGAGAACCGAGTGAGAACTTCCATCGTCTTCTGCTATTTTCGCCATGACAAGTTTATGCTGAATTAACAGGAGCCAGGATTTTATACAAGATGTAGAAGGGTGATAATGATCGAAAAATTTCAAGGCTGGTTAAAGCCAACATCGTCTAATCCTGAAATTGCACAACGACAATATTTTCTGAACGCTGTGCTGGTTGGTATCGCAATTCCAGCGCTTGTTTTTAGTCTGGTAATGTTTCTGCTCTGGATCACAGGCACCGTGCCCTTCATCATGGGTATCGGGGCATTTATCGCCCTACCCTTCTTTTTCCTCTCCTACTGGCTTGGCCGGCAAGATCGCATCACAATCGCTGCGATCATCCCTGTAACGCTCCTTTACTTATTGATGGTGGCATTCCTCTACCAGCTGGGTGTCGGTCATATCTCGACAGTCGGATTTGCGATCGTCATCACGATCGCCAGCGTCCTTATCAACGCACCAGTAGCTGCTATGTTCGTCGCGATGAGCGTAATCGCCTATGCGCTCGCTGGATACGCACAGAACGCGGGGTTGCTGCCGAACGCAATTCCCCCGGAAGCTACGGTGCTTGTAGATTCGATTGGCTTGGTACTGGCCCTGAGCGTTCTCCTTATCCTGAACTGGTTCGCAAGTCGGGAGATCACAAAGGCCCTGCAGAAAGAACGAACTATCGCTGGAGAGCTAGACGCACGAAGAGTTGAACTCGAGATGGAAGTCAGCGAACACACTTTAAGTCTTGAGAGGCGTGCGGTGCAGCTCGAAACCACCGCAGATATTTCTAAATTAGCTGCCGAGCTGACCGATCCCGATCTGCTCATGTCTCAAGCCGTGGAGCTCATACGTGAACGTTTTGGCTTCTACCACGCCTCAATTTTTCTCATGGAAGAGACCGGGACGTGGGCGGAGCTTGCTGCAAGCACGGGTGACGCTGGCAGGAAAATGCTCGCTCGCCGACACCGACAAGCCATAGGAAGCGCGAGCGTTGTGGGATGGGTTACCGCCAATCGGCTCCCGCGGGTTTCTTCTGACGTTGTGGGCGATCCTTATCACTTTAAAAACCCGCTTCTCCCTGAAACAAAATCCGAGGCTGCTGTGCCACTGATCGTCGGTCAGCGCCTTCTCGGTGCCCTGGACGTACAAAGCACGAATGTGGACGCATTTGCTGAAGCAGATGTCCGCACACTCGAAGCCATCTCAGGCGAGTTGGCCATCGCGATGGACAGCGCACGGATCCAGCGCGAGATGAAACAGGAACTGGATCGCGTGGAAGGCGCCTACCTCGGTCAGATCCAGGGAAGCTGGGATCGGTTGATCCGCTCCGGGATACCATCCGTAATACATTTGAACGAAGCTGGCGAGATGGTCCCACCTACGGATGAAGCCATACCGATCATCGAGGAAGCCAGAGTGCAGGGCGCTACAATAATAGACGAAGGAGGCACGGAGATCGCGGTCCCCATCAAAGTGAGTGGAGTACCGGTCGCCACGATTGCAGCGCGAAGAGCTTCATCCGAAGACCCTTGGTCGGAGGAAGAGATCGCAGTTATCCATGCTGTAGCCGGGCAGGCAGCGCTGGCACTCGAGAATGCGCGCCAGCGTGCAGAAGAACTTCGGCGTGTTCAAGAGCTAGAAGTTATTAACCGCATCAGTCAAGCCGTGTCACAAATGCTGCGTCAGGATACGCTCTTCCGGGTTGTCCACCGTCAGATCAATCAGGTCATCGGCGACACAGATCTCTCCATCGCCTTATACGATGAAGAATCAGATCTTGTTGAAGTCCCCTACTCTTCTGAACGTGGTGAACCCATTACCTATCCACCCGGGCTTTTAGGTGGTGACCTCACCTCCGTTGTCATTCGCTCGCGCCAACCGCTGCTCATGGTGGAGGGTGGGCAGGAACAAGCGGCACTGTTAGGTGCAACTGGCTATGTCGGAGAAGCGAAATCCTGGCTCGGGGTCCCTATGATGCTGGGAGATGACATTCTGGGTGTGATTACGGTTCAGGATTTTGAACGTGAGCATCGATATTCAGAGGACGACGCCGCACTGCTTACCACCATTGCGAGCCAGGTTGCAGCAGGGATTCAGAACGCACAGCTCCTCGACCAGGTTCAGCGATCCGCACGACGTGAACGCTTAATCCATGAAATCACGAGTAAGGTGCGACGGTCACCTGACATGCAATCCATCCTCGAGACGGCAAGTCGTGAGGTGGGGCGGGCTCTCAACGCTACCCGGGCAACCATCCGATTAGGGTCAGAGGGAGCACCTACAAAGACGATCACCCAAAGCCCTGCCCCGGAGTTTGACCCATCCGACTTGGATGATTTCGAGAGGGAGGGCTGAGCATGGAACGTCTGAGCTCCTCCCGGGAAAACCTCAAGCTGAGATACCAACAGATGGGTCTCGGCCAGCGTCTTACTTTAACGATTCTTCCGCTCATTATTCTCCCAATGCTCCTCCTTGCCATCGTGACCTACTCTCGTTCAAGGAACTTGCTCCGTGAGCAGGCTACGGATCAGATGCTATCTGCCGCCCAAGCACAGATCCTCGTTTTGCAGGAGTGGGCGTCAGAAAGGGAACAGCGTCTCCAGCTAGGAAGCCAGCGGTCAGAGGTCCAGCAAGCTGTCTCGGATCTCTTGCAATCGAATCCTACAAGCCAGCAATACCGAAGCTCGAAGGAGGCGCTTGATGTTGAGGTTGAAGACATAAGGCTTCGACAGGGGCAGCTGCTGTTCAGTGAGGTTGTGGTCGTTCGAACCTTCGATGGTCAGATCCTGAGTTCTACAAATCCGGATTGGGAGGGAGAAACACTTCCGGCAATATCAGATGGGACACTCACCGTTGAAGAACTGCATACCCTTCCGGTTTATGACGACTCCTTGGTCTCCCCGGGAGATCTGGCCATTATCACGCTCATACCTATCCAGAATGAAGGAGATGCGGAGCCCGGCGCGGTTCTGGTCGGCATAAATGTTGGGGCGAGACTTGGCACGCTACTTGAAGATATGCAAGTTTTCTGGGAACAGCGAGGAGTCTTCCGCGTTGTACGCGGCAACACTTTCGTACTTCTTAAACCCGATGTTGTCATTCAACTGCCTAGATATTCCATGGTTCCGGAGGCCAGCGCGGGTATCAATCACCCCGTCTTCATAAGCGCTCAGGATTCAACTTCTGGCGCAGTCGAATATACGAATAATGAAGACACGCTTGTCTTATCAACCTTCGAATTCATCCCTGAATGGGATCTTGGGATTGTCACGGAACTCCCACAAGAAGACATCTTCTCAGAGGTTAACAATCTTGCCCCATTCATCTTGCTCATTTTCCTTGTAGCTGTTGCCCTGGTCGCGCTCATCGTCCCTCTAGCTACACGACGGGCGATAAAGCCACTTGGATACCTGACAAAATTTGCTGAAAGCTTCTCGATGGGAGATCTCTCCGCGCGCGTACCAACCACGCGAGAGGACGAGGTTGGGCAGCTATCGCGCACGTTTAATCAAATGGCGGAAGATTTGTCCGACTTATATCTCTCGCTTGAGCGAAGAGTTGAGGCTCGCACGCAGCAAATCCGGACCGCATCCGAGGTCGCTCGAGATGCCGTCGCAATCCGAGACGTCGAGTCGCTCCTAAACGAGACGGTCAACCTGATTACCTCGCGGTTTGGCTTCTACCATGCGGGTGTATTTCTCATCGATGATGCAAAAGAAAATGCTGTGCTACGTGCTGCTTCCTCTGATGGTGGAAAGCGTATGCTCGAGCGTGGTCACAGCATCCCGGTAGGGAAGCGAGGTATCGTTGGATATGTCACCGGGAGTGGAAAAGCCCGCATCGCTCTGGACGTCGGTGAGGACCGGGTTCACCTTGTAAATCCTGATCTCCCGGAGACACGCTCCGAGATGGCGCTGCCACTCTGGTCCGGAGAGGAAATCATCGGTGCGCTCGATGTCCAGAGTAATGAGGCTGAGGCTTTTGACGAAGAAGATGGGCTGGTCTTGCAAACCATGGCAGATCAGCTTGCCGTAGCGATTGTAAATGCTCGCTTGATCGAGCAGTTGACCGATCTCTCAGCACAGCATCGTCAAGTCATCGAAGTGTACAATCGGCTCAGCCAACTGCTCAATTATGATCAAATCCTCATGGAAGCATCCAACATTATCCAGGATACTTTCAATTACCCTCGAATCGCCATCGGTCTTATAGAAGGCGATGAAATTGTTGTAAGAAGTGCGGCTGCCAAGGAAGGCGTCGATTCTCCTCCAGTGGGCATCGCCATTCCGCTCGAAAGAGGCCCCATGGGTCGAGCGATCACGGATCGCTCGCCGGTCATCATCGAGGGGCAGGCCTCAGAGCGAGAGTTATCATCTTCAGGGAGAAGCTCTATTCGGGCAACGATTTCGGTACCGTTGATAAGTCGAGGGAACCCGATTGGTGCGATCGCGGTCGAAACCATCCAATTGAGTGGACGAGTTGAGCGGGACGTCGAGATTATCGAACTCTTAGCTAGCCAGGTGGCCGTCTCCCTTGAAAATGCGAGGTTGTTTGAAGAAACCCAGCAAAGTCTCGATCAAATGGATGCCATTTACCGTCGCCAGACCTCTGAAGCCTGGGAAGAACTCTTTGATGTCCTTGAGGGCGACCAACTTGCGCTTAAAGCGGAATATAGCGGCTCACGCTATCCTGAAGCGATTCTCGATGGAGGTGATACGCTTGAGGCTCAAATTAAGTTGCGTGGAGAGTCGATTGGTCGTCTGGATGTCCTGGGCGAACGTCCCGGGTCCTGGACGGAGGATGAGCAAATCATTCTCGACAGCGTTGCAGAAGAAATTGCGGGCGCCCTCGAACAGATGCGGCTTATGGAAGAAATCCAACGCCGAGCTGCCTATCTTCAGACTGCCGCTGAGGTGGCGCGTGATGCAACCGGTCTTCTAGATGTCGATGCACTCTTGGCACGGGTCGTCATCCTCATTCAGGAACGTTTTGAGTACGATCATGTTGCTGTGTACCTCATAAGCGAGGGCTCAAACTACGCCCGCATACGACAAGCATCTGGAACTGCAAGTGAGAGATTAATTGATTCGAATCAACAATACTTGCCCGATATGAGTTCAATCATCGGCGCTGCAATGAGTCAGAAACAGTGCTATCTTGCCGACGATGTTTCTATTGACGGGATTTATACACCTCACCCACTCTTACCTCAGACCCGCAGCCAGGTAGCATTGCCGCTGATAACCGGAGAAGCTGTCCTTGGCGCTCTCGATCTGCGCCATAACCACCCTCACGGATTCAGTCAAGACGACATTGCTGTATTGGAAATTATCAGTGATCAACTAAGCGTGGCAATCCAGAACGCACGCCTTTTCCGTGAAACGCTCCAAAGAGCCGAGCGGGAGCAAACCGTCATGGAGGTCACCGGGGAGATCAGGGCGAGCGCAGATGTGGATACCATGCTGCAAACTGCTGTGAAATCCATGCGAAGCGCATTGGGCGCTCGACGTGTACGCGTGCGTCTCTTCCATGACCCCATGAAAGCGCCTGACATCGTTGGTGTTGCTCGTACACCGGATACGGATGGGAAGATCGGGGTTGAGGAACCCGAAGACGAGAGAGATTCATGACATACATCATTGCCATCGCGAACGCCAAGGGCGGCGTCGCAAAAACAACGACTGCTCTCTCTCTCGCAGCCGCTCTTTCTGAGCTCGATAATGAGGTGCTAATGATCGATCTTGATCCACACGCCAATCTATCGCTCTATTCTGGGATAAAACCAAACGAGATTGAGCGATCAATCGCGGATGTCTTCCTTGGCAGCGAGACGATCGCATCGGTTAAAATTTCGACACCCATGAACAAGGTTGACATCGCACCGTCAAATCACGAGTTGAATCTGGCTGAAAGCCACTTGATCGTTCGAGAAAATTACGAGCATATCCTCAAGAATTCACTTGACGGCATGGATGATTACGACCTCATCATCCTGGACTGTCCACCGACATTGGGTACGCTCACTCGAAATGCCCTCACCGCTGCAGATATGCTCATCATCCCCACCCAGCCAGAATATTTTTCGACGCACGCACTGCGCGACATGCTCTATCTCATCCGTAACATTCGGCAGAGATCCAATCCGATTTTACGTTATCGCGTAGTGGTAACCATGCTCGATCGCAGAAATCGGGTTCACAAAGATCTTGCTCAACACATTCGCACAGCATTTGGTCAAGCACTATTTGATGCAACTATCGAAGTCGACACTCGCCTCCGTGAAAGCGCTGTGATTGGTCAGCCGATCACGACGTATGCGCCGCAGAGCAGATCCGCGGGACAGTATCGAGAACTTGCACTGGAATTGAGGCAGTACACAAATGGATTCGCAAGAAAATATCCGCAACCGTCTTGAATCTTTGTTTGCCGGGATTAAAGAGGCGATTCCACGGACGGGAACGCTCTCCCCAGACCCCCTCGGACAACCAGGTAGCAGCCAGGCCCAGGGTTGGATTTGGGAGACGGATAATGACGGCACATACACATGGTGCAGCCCAGAAGTGGAAACATTTCTGGGTATCTCCCCGGATGATGTCCTGGGCAAGAAGATTGACGAAGTTGCATTTGAAGAAGGCGAGAAGTTACGCGCTGCGATCGTCAGCGGAGATGAAATAGAAAGCCTCCTCTTAGGCGCTATAGATGTTGAGGGCAGGAAATCAACTGTCCTCATTCACGGAATGCGTCGAGCTTCCCCTTCGGGAGAGATTCTGGGCTATCGTGGTGTTGCCCAGGTTATCGAAAGTGAAGCGCCCCAGGCGGGACGAATGGCCATGGAAGTACCTCTGCCCCCTGACCTGATTGATGCTACCTCCGTGCCCGATTTAGCCCCGACGTGGGGAACCATTATTGGCTATTCAGATGATGGCGTGGATCTAAAACCAATATCTACGCCGCCAGACATGGACATTCTGGAGAGCGATCCACCAAGTCATCGCATGGTGATTCCCCTTCAGGTGCAGGATCAAATTATTGGCGTTCTTGAGATAGACGAGAAAGAAGATGGCGAAAACTGGTCCACTGAGGATGTCGAATTGGCAGAATCAGTTGCCCAAGAGTTCGCACTCGCCCTTCAAGATACCCGCTCCTTCCAACTCACGGAACAAGCGCTGGATGAAATGCGTGAAGCCGATCGACTGAAGAGCCAATTTCTAGCGAACATGAGCCATGAATTGCGAACACCCTTAAATTCAATTATAGGTTTCTCTCGGGTCATTCTGAAAGGCATTGACGGTCCTATTACCGAGAACCAGGAAGAGGATCTCACAGCAATATACAACGCCGGGCAGCATCTTCTCGGTTTAATTAACGACATCCTCGACGTCTCGAAGATAGATGCCGGTAAGATGGAGTTAGCCTTCACGGAGGTTGATCTGGCCGAGATCATACGAGGCGTCATGTCGACAGCCGTGGGTTATGTCAAAGATAAGCCGATTGAATTGATCATCGATATCCCAATAGATTTGCCCAAGGTTCAAGGAGATAATATTCGCATCCGCCAGGTGTTGATTAATCTTGTCTCGAATGCGGCTAAATTTACTGAAGAAGGCCATGTAGGCGTTTCGGCCAGAGCCATCGAGCGAGGCGATCGGCACGAAGTCGTGATCGCCGTATTCGATACCGGTCCAGGTATCGAGCCCGAAGATCAACAGAAAATCTTCGAACCGTTCTCACAAGTGGACGATTCACCCACACGTAAGACAGGCGGCACTGGATTGGGATTGTCAATATGCCGGCACCTGGTTGAGCTTCATGGGGGTCAAATATGGGTGGAGAGCATGCCAGATCAAGGGAGCACATTTGCCTTCACGCTACCCTACCAACCATCTGACGAAGATGAATAGTGTACCGTCGATGAGCAGTCTGGTATTGCCATAGTCATGGCCAAAATCAAATCTGCATTCTCAGGACTTCGTTGTCTGGACTGCGGAGAAATCAACCACGGTCACGCGCTCACCCAACGATGCCCTCACTGCTCCAGTGGTTGGCTACACGCAGAATATCACCTCGAAAATCTCGAACCCCTTCTCAGTAGTTTTAAAGAACGCCCCTTCAACTTATGGCGATATTCTGAACTGCTCCCCCCTTCCAATGTCCAAACAATCCTCAAGCTCGATGAAGGTGGAACCCCATTGATCAGGGCCGAGAGCCTGGGTGCGATGCTCGGACTCAACGAACTGTACATCAAGGACGAGCGCCAGGGACCAACTGCATCCTTCAAAGATCGACAAGCCGCAGTCACGATTGCTGCGCTTCAATCGGAGGGACGTAAAGAAGCTGTTGTATGTTCTACCGGCAATGTGGCTATCGCCTACTCAGCGCAATGTGCTCGAGCCGGGATCCGTCTATGGGCTTTCCTCACAAGCCTCGTACCTGCAGAGAAGATGCACGAGGTCGCCATTTACGGTACGCAAATCGTCAAGGTCACCGGAACATACGATCAAGCCAAACAGCTCGCCGCAAAATTCGCCGAAGACCGAGGATTCTTCTTCGACCGGGGAGCCCGAAACGTGCCCTCAATCGAAGCAATGAAGACCATCGCATTCGAAATCTGCGAACAGCTTCCTGTCTATATCCCACCACAGCGGAGATTGTTGAAATCTCCGGACTGGTACATCCAGTCGGTGAGCGGTGGAATGGGTCCACTGGGAGTTTATAAAGGATTTCAAGAGTTCAGGGACGCAGGACTTTGTTCAAGTGTCCCAAAAATGGGCATTATTCAGACCGAAGGCTGCGCCCCCATGGTGCGAGCCTGGAAAGCCGGGAAGACCACAGCAGACCCGGTCACAGTGCCAAGGACCTACATCACCACGCTCACGACTGGTGATCCTGGGCGATCCTATACACAGTTGCGCGAAATCATGACCGAGGATTCAGGTGGTGTGATGGAAAGTGTCTCCGACGAGGAGGCGTTTCGGGCAATCCACCTGCTCGCCCAAATGGAAGGCATATCCATGGAGCCTGCCGCTGCGGTCGCATTTGCAGGATTATTAAAGCTGGTGAAGTCGGGGGTCGTTCAAAAAGACCAGATTGTCGTAGTGAACTGCTCTGGTCATACCAAGCCTGCGGAGAAGACCTTACTCCGAGATGATTGGGCTCAAGAGTTGGATCTGGAGCACATCCATTTCGAGGCTCCCCAAGAAGGTCTCTATGCGGCTTTGGCGAATCTCGATCAAGAGAATATTAGACGAGTACTTATTGTGGATGATCAAGCGGATGCTCGACGACTCTTGCGGCGCATCCTCGCTGCACAAGGCGAATTCCAGGTTGAGGAAGCGGAAAGTGGAGCATCGGCGCTTGCATGCGCGGAAGCAAACCCTCCCGATCTCATTGTGCTTGATTTAATGATGCCAGAGATGGATGGATTCACGTTCCTCGATAAGCTTAAGTCTCACGAAAGCACCCGCAATGTTGCCGTCATCGTAGTCACGGCAAAAGAATTATCCAGCTCCGAGATTGGATACCTTCTACGCCAGAATGCCCGTCTGATGCAGAAAGGTAACTTTCTCACTGACGATCTCCTTGAAGAAGTCGACAAGGCTCTCACAGATCCAGATCAGCAGAATTGAGTATTAGATTGTCTACGAAAAGAGGTGTTCGTTACGCGATACTATCAGCTGCTTTGATGGGTCTGACCCCTATTTTTGGAAAGCAAGCTTTGCTCGCCGGGCTTGGATCCCTCCCACTTGTCGCCCTCCGAACCTCCGGCGCCGCAATACTCCTCCTGCTCATCATCCTCTTTTTCAAACGCAGCAACCTCACGATCTATCCCCTTGGATTGGTTGGATGCCTGATCGCGGGAAGCTTAAATGGTGTTGGCTCGATCTTGTACTACTCCTCCCTGGCGCGCATAGACGCCAGTCTGGGTCAGCTTCTTTTCATGATGTACCCCGTGATGATCGCGGTTCTTTTTTATGCGGATGGGCAGCGGCCATCTCGGATCACCATACTCCGCCTGGGAATAAGCATCCCGGCAGTTTACCTGCTCATACACCCTGCGAGCTCTTCTATTGACTTAATCGGCGCAGCCATGATGCTCGTGGCGGCGTTCCTTTATGCCCTCCACATCCCCATAAATCAACGTGTGCTCTACGAGGTGCCCGCACCAACTGTAACGCTCTACACTCTCCTGGCGATGACTGCAGTCGTCCTGGTTGCATTTATTTTTGGATCCCAACCGCTCATTCCAATCCCTGCGGCTGCCGTTCAGCCACTCGTGCTCCTCACCGCGGTAACTTTTATCTCACGTCTCACACTCTTCGCCGGTGTCAAATTCATCGGTGGGATCCAGACCTCGCTCATCGGACTGGGAGAATTGGTCGTCACAATTCTCTTCTCCTTCCTGCTGCTCGGAGAGAGCCTATCTGATCTCCAATGGCTGGGCGCACTCATCCTGGTGACATCCTTGATCCTGGGCGTATTTGACCGCAGACCCACGCAGCGTGCCCGTACACGAGGATGGCTATACTGGCTGAGGCCTCCAGTCCCTCCCGCTCCTGTAGCGGTGAGTGAATTTGGGGAAACTCGAGAGAATTAACCTCGCACGCTTCCCGATTAAGGGTATTTGAGCTCGTAAAATCACTTCTGCAGCCCTATGCTATACTGCTGCAAGCAAAACCTTCTTGGCGAGACTAGTAAACAATTATGTACATCTTTAAATAATCAAGAATGTTACAAGCCTGGGAGAGGTAAACCCATGAATATATGCGTCCCTAAGGAACGACGACCTTTTGAGTATCGTGTTGGACTGCCTCCTGCTGGCGTGGATCTCTTTCGCAAGCACGATCACCGAGTGTATGTAGAAACAGGTGCAGGTGATGGAGCAGGCTTCACAGATGAGGATTATCTTCAAGCTGGCGCAGATATTGTGTATTCAACCGAAGAAGTGTTCGGTCGTGCCAATCTAGTTTTAAAATTTACCAGACCGCTGCTCTCGGAGATAGAGATGATGCAGGAGGGACAGTGCATCTCAGGGTTCCTCCACCTCGCAATTGCTCGGCAGGACAAGATCGACCTGCTTCTAGAACAAGAAATAACATCGATCGCTTACGAGCAGGTTGAAGATGATGACGGCTTTAAACCAATCATGGCTCCCCTCAGCCAGATAGGCGGCAGGATGGTTGTTCAGGTAGGCGCTGGTCTCCTTCAAACCGATCAAGGTGGTCGCGGCATCCTGCTTGGCGGAGTCGCAGGCGTCCCTCCAGCCGAGGTCGTCATTATTGGCGGCGGGATCGTTGGCAGTACCGCTGCCATGACATTCGCTGGCGTAGGTGCTCACGTGACGATATTAGACATCAGCTTAAAACGACTTCAAGCCATCCAATCCAGATCAAGATACCCGTTCGTGACCATGCTTTCCACGCCTTACAACATACGACGGGCGTGTTCATTCGCAGATTTACTCGTTGGCGCTGTGCTCGTACCTGGCAGTCTTGCCCCCACAGTCGTCACTCGAGAGATGGTGGCATCGATGAAACCCCGGTCTGTGATCATTGATATGAGTATCGATCAAGGCGGCTGTATCGAGACCTCACGCCCCACGAACCATGGAAGTCCAACCTTCGAAGATGAAGGCATCATCCACTATTGTGTCCCCAATATGCCTGGCGTACTCGGTAGATCGGCAACGTATGCGCTCTTCATGGGCGCCTATCCATATCTAGAGATGATCGCTCAACTAGGAATCGAGCAGGCTATTGAAATGAACGATGCGCTCGCAAAAGGCGTCACAACAAAGGCCGGGGACCCGATTAACTTGATACGTCTGGGAGATGGTGCGGAGTCATCCACATGAGCTGGCTTTCGAAGTTTGAATCTCGCATCACCAGCGCAGAGAATGCAGTGCGTGTGGTTAATTCCGGAGATAGGATATTCCTCACCGGGAATTGTTCCGTTCCAAGGATGCTGCTGGACGCTCTGGTGGATCGCGCACCGGATTTGAAAGACGTCGAAATCGTCCAAGTCCTCACCGTCGGCGATGCTCCCCATGCCGAACCGGAAATGGAAGGGCATTTTCGTGTGAATACGCTTTTCATCAGCCCCAATGTGCGTAGTGCCGTGCACGAAGGTCGAGCTGACTTTACACCTTGTCTTCTATCCGAGGTTCCGATCCTCTTCCGTGACGGGTACCTGCCCCTCGATGTTGTGCTCATCCAGGTCGCGCCTCCAGATGAACATGGTTTCTGCAGCCTGGGCATAGAAGCTGGACTGGTGAAAACCCCTGCGAAATCTGCAAAGATTGTGATTGCTGAGATTAATGAGCAGATGCCTAGGACCCTGGGTGATTCATTCATCCACTTCTCAAAAATCGACCACGCGGTGCGGGTTGATTACCCTCTCTCCGAGTTACCCATGGGGGAAGTAAGTGAATTGAGCATGAACATCGGCAGTAATATCGCCGAACTAATTGAGGATGGCTCAACAATGCAAATGGGGATTGGCGCTATTCCAGACGCCGTCCTCCATTTCCTGGGAGAAAAACGGGATCTTGGAGTCCATTCAGAACTTTTCTCAGATGGTGTCATTAAGCTCATTGAAGAAGGTGTCATCAACAATGAGAAAAAGACACTTCACCCCGGGAAAATCGTGGCTGGTTTCATCCTCGGGACGCAGGCACTTTATGATTTTGTGGACGATAATCCCATTGTTGAGCTGCATCCTACAGAATATGTTAACGATCCGTTTATAATCGCAAAAAACGAGAAAATGGTTTCAATCAACTCTGCCATCGAGGTGGATCTCACTGGACAGGTTTGTGCGGACAGCATTGGTCCAAAATTATATTCCGGTGTCGGAGGTCAGCTCGACTTTGTTTACGGTGCTGCTCGCAGCGTGGGTGGAAAGCCCATCATCGCCCTGCCCTCGACTGTACGACCCAAAGGCGGGGAGCGCATAAGTCGCATCGTGCCGATGTTGAAACATGGCGCAGGCGTAGTCACGACACGAAATCATGTCCATTATATTGCCACGGAGTTCGGCGTTGCGCATTTGTACGGAAAAACCATCCAAGAACGAGCGAGAACGCTCATTGCCATCGCCCATCCAGATTTTCAGGAAGAACTCGATAGAATGGCTCACGAATTGAATTACCTGTGACTAGAAAAGCCAAGATCATCGCGACGATTGGTCCAGCATCAAGTTCTCGAGAAGCAATCCGCGCGCTCGTCGATGCCGGTATGGAGATCGCAAGGCTCAACTTTTCACATGGGACACAGGAAGATCATGCGAGTGTCATTAAAACAATCCGGAGCCTTGAAGACGAGTTGAATCGTCCGATCACGATTCTTCAAGATCTACGGGGTCCGAAGATACGAACGGGCGTACTCCCAGATGGAAAGACCATCGACCTTCAAACGAATGACACACTTATTCTGTCAACCAAGCTGGAGGACGCCAATCCACAAAGGATTTTTGTTGATTTTCCTGGTTTCCCTGAGAATGTGGAACGCGGACACCGAATCCTTCTCGATGACGGCAGGATTGAACTTCGGGTTAAGAAAGTTTCCAAGGATGATGTCGAAGTCGACATCGTCATAGGCGGCACGCTCGGAAGCAGGAAGGGCATCAACCTCCCTGACGTCGAGCTCACAGTTCCTGCGCTCACCGAAAAAGATCACCTCGATCTCGAGTTCGGTCTCGAGCAGGGAATCGACGTTATTGCACTCTCATTTGTTCAGAGGGCTGATGATATTAACCAATTAAGAGATCTCATCATCCGATACGATCCTGAGAAATCTCGTGTACCCATCATCGCCAAGTTGGAGACCCCAACCGCAATAGAGAATCTCGATCAGATCCTTCTCGCCAGTGATGGCGTCATGGTAGCGCGCGGCGATTTGGGGGTTGAAGTATCTCCGGAGCGCGTGCCCTCAATTCAAAAATCCATCATCCACAAGACATTCCAGACGCAACGCTTTGTGATCACAGCGACACAGATGCTGGAATCTATGGTCCGTAATCAGCGTCCAACCCGTGCGGAAGCCTCTGACGTCGCCAACGCGGTATTTGATGGTAGTGACGCTTTGATGCTCTCCGGCGAAACCGCCATCGGTAAATACCCAACCAAATCGGTTGAGACCATGGCACGTATTATTCTCGATGCTGAGTGTCATGCCCGTGAATGGGGCTATAAATCTGTGAAGGGCACTGAAGTTCTAATAGACGATGCGCTCGCCGCTACACACGCGGCATGCACCCTGGCCAACGATCGAAAAGTTGCGGCTATTGCAGTGTTTACATTTTCTGGTCGCAGTGCGTTCCTCATTTCAAAAACTCGCCCAGACACACCTATTCTCGCTTTCACACCTCAGCATGAGACCTACCGCCGTTTGCCGCTCATGTGGGGTGTAATCCCCTATCTCGTGCCCGTCGTTTCCTCTGTGGAAAGGATGATCGAGAGCGTACAGAAGGCTTGCCTTAACACCGATTTCGTCAACTCTGGAGACCAGGTCGTCCTGCTGGCAAGTTTCCCCGTAGGTGCGATGAACCCGCCCAATTTCACAATGCTGCATACCTTGGAATAATTCCACAAATTGTAGGTACGTAAGGGGGAAAGACCATGAAATTCAAGAGCAGGTATAGTATAGAACCTGCACGGCTTCGTTCCTGGGATTACGCATCACCAGGTTGGTATTTCGTTACGGTTTGTACGAAACAATTGAAACCATATTTTGAAAAGATCGATAAGGGATTCCCTATTCTTAATTGATTAGGCCAGACCGTACATCAATATTGGTCCGAAATCCCTCAACACCACAACAATACAGCAATCGATGAATTCATTGCCATGCCCAACCACGTCCATGGAATACTCATCCTCGTA
>SDBS01002093.1_pt1 | contig 20117 bp, 17 predicted proteins | sample 2277091 | NCBI WGS metagenome assembly SDBS01 (sample SAMN10404972, study PRJNA504765) | marine sediment metagenome | isolation source: marine sediment core GS10_PC15, 163 cmbsf | place: Arctic Ocean: Southern Knipovich Ridge | collected 2010 | reverse complement strand
TGAAAATCATGTTGGTATGCAGAAGATAGGATCCAAATACGATAAGGGATTTAGTAAAATAGAGTTGGAGACGATATCGGATGAGTTTAAATCAGACAGTTATCTTTACTATCTCAATGATTATCTGCCAAATGGTATGAATTAGTTGATCCTGATAAATTAATGTATAAACAAACATCTCTTGATTTTGATACTAAAGCAAAGATGAGAGGAAGAGTCGTAAATAAAAGAGCAAGATATAATCTTTGTTTTGCTGATTTTAATCAGGAACTAGATTATGAAGAAGGAAAAGGAAGAGTTATAGACTTTTCTGATGTCCCAATACTTAATAATTTAAGAGATGAAATAGAAGACATAGCTGTAGTAGATCTTGTTGCGGAAAGTAATTATTATTATGATATTAATAAGTGTTACATAGGATTTCATGGAGATACTGAAAGAAGTATAACTATTGGTATTAGATTGGGGTATGATTGGCCTTTACATTATCAATGGTATCAGAATAGTAAGAGAATAGATGATATGTTTACGATAACTCTTGAACATGGTGACATATATTTTATGTCGGATAAAGCTACAGGAAATGATTGGAAGAAGAGACTTATTCCTACTCTAAGACATGCTGCTGGAACTAATAAAGTAAGATGGAAGCTTTAGAAAGCTTCACCAAACAGAAGATTGAAGCTTTAGAAAGCTTCACCAAACAGAAGATGGAAGCTTTAGAAAGCTTCACCAAAGTAAGTTTAAAAAGGAAGCTTTCCTAAAACTTCAAGCTTACTTTTTAAACTTCCCTTTCTAAATATTCTGTTTGGTGAAGCTTTCTAAAGCTTCAAGCTTCTGTTTGGTGAAGCTTTCTAAAGCTTCCATCTTCTGTTTGGTGAAGCTTTCTAAAGCTTCCATCTTCTGTTTGGTGAAGCTTTCTAAAGCTTCAAGCTTTCTAAAGCTTCCTGAGATAGAATACAGAAGCTTGATCGGTAACCCATGTAATAGGCTTCATATTTTCTATTATACTTACAATAAGATCTTTATATTCATACCATTTAGGAATAAATCCGTTTCTAAATATATATGTCTCCTTCAAACAATGCTAAGATATAAATTTTATATCCCTGCAACTCTGTGAATTTTATAGGATCTATTAAATACTGCCCAGTCAGATAACTATTTGATACCAATATGGAAGATAGGGATTGAGTAGTAAATCCATAGCAGTAGTAAACATTAAGAATAGAAACTTATCATTGGTAGAGTCTGTATCGTTATGGTATCCTTGGATATAATACTTGGGGTCATCACTATTGCCACTATCACTAAAGTCATCACTCTCACCTATTCTACCCCGGTCCCTACCAAACCGTGCGTGGGAAGCTCTTTCATGCCGTGATTTCCCACGACGGCCTGATAGTCTATTGATTCCGTGTGTATTTTCTTCTAAAACTTCCTTAATTGCCGATTCCATGCTACTGGTTGACGAACGTTCAAATCTAGAGTGACCAGGTCCAGATCTACATCTATCCTTCAGTCTTATCTTAGTTGAAATATTAATAATTGATGTTAATAAATAATCATCATCAGTAAATATTTGAAGGGACAATAATATTTTTTTCCGTTTACAGTTACTCCGTTACTATATAAAAACTTAGGATTGAAATCATTATTACTATATGGTATTAAATCAATACTCCCAACGTCTAGTCTGCCAATAAACTCATAAAATATATCAGATGCCCTAGAAATATATTCTTATCCATATAATTTTATGCTTTATGTTTATATCATACTCTTGATCATATGTCAATATCATGAGAACTTCTCGTAAGACTCGTTGTTTTATTTCTACATATCTGACCACTTTTGTTTCTTTAAATTTATCAAACATGTCTCTAAAACTATCACATATACGTAACTTTCCATAATTTATATATTCTTCCACTATATCTAATACTTTTAACGAGAAGTCTGTCTTAATAAATTTCGGTTCTTTACCTTGTCTTTCAAGAAAATCTATCTGTCCTGAGAAATAGGTAACAAAAGGTACTCTGTTTAAATAGATATCATAGTCATGTTATTACCTATGTCACGAAAAGTATGATAGACTTCCTTTTCTTCCATAAATTTTTTACTTTAAAAAATACTATCAATGCTGATATTATAATAGGTTATAGGATTATATGACATTATACTATCTGTGATAATAAATCCTGGCTCTTTAGTTCCATTTGAATAAATAATATCTTCTATTTTAACGCTATATACATCTCTAATAATATTAAATATTATGTTGAATTTTCCTATTATATATTTTGAACATATTTTAAATTTAATATCAGAACATGATATTTCTTCTGCTGAATATAATCTGTCACCTATTTTATTACTCTTATGATTCTTTGGATCATATTTAGTACATACTAATGATATTTTATCTCCTATATTAATATTATGACCATAAGAGGAAAGTCTCGATACTGCAGTACTTATAGTACTAGAACCATTAAATGTTTTTGCTCCTATCCCATAGACCATACTTGCATCATCTATACTAAACTCATTTGTTAATTCTATTGATTCTATCAGATCAATAATAGAATTATCTAATAATTCATTTATCTTAGTAAAATTATATTGAGATAATATACATATATTAACTTCTTTAAGAATATCGTATATTATCTTTGGTCTATTTCTCATATTACCCATTCCTTTTATTATTATATGTTCTTGTTTAACTAAACCATTCTTATCATATGGAATATCTTTGTCCTTTGTTATCCATCCAGAATCTGAAGTCCATATAGAAACTTTAGCTCTATTCTTCTTTAATTTTGTTAAATATGTGTATGATAAATCTTCTAATTCTAATTTTATCATACCTTTATATTCTTTATATTTATTAGAGAATTCCTTACATAGATCTTGTATATGTTTTACTTTTGCACTTACTGAAGTACATACAGGAAAACTTTCTTCGGTAAGTGCATTTCCTTCCGTGCGCACTTCGGTAAGTGCAAACATTATAAAACATGAGTCTGTATCTCCTCCTACAATATCTAAATAAGAAAAACTTTCGAAGAATTTTACTGCTCTCTTTAATGCCTGTCTTCCGAAATATGTTATAAGAGCTGCAACAGGAGCATAATAAAAATCATCAAATACTGCTCCCGAGAATCCGTAGACTGAATTTCCTGAAATCTTTGATGCCTTTTGTTTTCCATCGAATCGATTATATTCCACACTTCCTTCTTTATATTTCTTTCTTTGATTCTTTGCTTTCTTTCTAATGTTCAGAAAATATTCATTGGTTAGAGCTTGAGTAGATTTAACCTTCTTTTCTTTCAATATTAAATACTTCCTTCCATCTAATTTTACTTTAATATATTCGCCAGGATTTAATCTATGTTTTAAGCTTATAGGTATTACAGTATTTGTACCTATATTCTTAGCAAGAGTGATACTTGGATATAGAGATGAAAAGTCAACAGTAAAGATTTCTCCCCTACATGGTACTGGTTTTAATACTTCTCCGCCTACAAACTTTACCTTTATATCAGGATTATATTCTTTTGGTATAGAAGTAAGAAAATATCCAGCTAACGATATTATCATATATCTTATCCACGATAATCTTGTTGACTGTGAAGCTCCCCACACAACATCAATATTATGAAATAATAAATTAGAAAACTCAATAGATGTAATATCCATAGATGCATCATTTACACATCTTGCTACTATTTCACTATCTATTACACAATATTTCATTACATCTCCAAATACTTGTGAGGATGTTTTATAACTATACCACAAAGCTTCTAATTCTTTCTTATCTATTTCTTTAAAACATGTTCCGTCACTGTTAAAATGTTCTCTCATTTTCATATAATCAATCCATAAATCATATGTATAATTCCACATGTCCAAATAACTAACATTGTCTTTACTTATTCCATTATATCTAGATCCTATATAATGCTTAGCAACAGTATTAAGATCATATTTGGGAAGACTTACTTGAAATTTAGTATATAGAAGAATATCTAGAATCATTCTTCCAGGAATAACTGGATAAACTAGAGACATAGAATAAGCATTTGTGGAGATTTCTTTAGTTCTTATTTTAATAACATGATCTTTGTATCGAGATATATTAGAAAATGAATATCCGGATTTCTTAAGTCTAATATAAATAAAGTTAAAATCGTATGCAGTTATGTATTGCCCAGTTATTATATCTATATTTTCTCTTATCAATAAATCTTCGAATTCTCTATACATGTCAAGTTCACTATTACAGGCTATTGTTTCAACATCATATGTTTTATTATTGTCCCACTTAAGTTTGACACTATTAATTCTAAAATCATTTAACCAAGTAATAACATATCTTTTCCATTTTCTATAATCATCTCCTGAAGTAAAACATACTACAGATATCATAGTACATAATGTGGAAGGAATATCTTCAGTTGGTGGATAATATAACGGAGTCCCCTTATTAGGATCTGGAACTCCTATCTTATATTTCATCAATTCAAATTTGGAAGCATTTATATTAGGAGCAGTAAATGATTCGATATCCCACGAAGCTATTCTATAGCCTGAAAGAGAAGGAATATTGTTATTAGTCTCATCTAGTAATATAATATCTCTCCAATATACTATTACTTCGTGTGAGATTGATAATCTTTCTGATTTTCTAACTGTATCATATTGCCTTAATAAGATAGGTGAAAGACATCCTAAAATATCTTTATTAAATTTCCCATCCTTATATTCTATATTGTTATTTAATTCTATCCATAATTTATTTATCCAGTCATATTTATCTCTTTTGTAATCTTTACATTCTAATTTATATTTGGCACCCTCTATTTTAACAAAAGAATTGATAATTCCTATACTATATAGATCAGTTGAGCATCTAATTTCGATACATGGGCATCTATTCTCAAAATATCCATGTATAGGATATTTATATAATAGTTTAATAGAAATATTCTTATATTTCTTATATAATTTTAGTCTTTTCACTACGTCCATATAAATACTTTGTGATGTGGTTATATTACCTTCTAACGATAAATAAAATATATAAAAAGGTTGATAATCTAATACTCTAACAAGTATATGTCTTGCACTTACCGAAGTAGCACTTACCGAAGTGCGCACGGAAGCTTTTCTAAAAGCTTTGTTTGGTGAAGCTTTGTTAAAGCTTCCATTAAATCTGCCCCATATATGAATTTCTTTATCATATTCGGACTTTACTGAAAATTTATCAAATCTCAAATATTCATTTCTTGAATATGGCATTATTATTAAATCCATCTATATTTTTCTTAATAAAAAATTAATGGCAGAAGATATATTAGATGAAATAAGTCAATATGTAAAAGATGATCCTTTTTATATAATAGATCATGAAAGTTTACATCTAAAAGCACTTCCAAATTGTGACTTTATTGAAGATCATAATATTAATCTTGTAGTAAAGAAGCAAGATTTAAAGGTTGGATTTAGAGAATATGCTATACTTAGAACTTTATCCATAAATATGAAGAATATTGATAGACCTTTTCCAGCACCAATGTTGTATCACGAATGTGAAAGTGTCAGTAGGGTATTAGCTTCAGTAAAGATTTCGGCTGACAAACATGACTCTATTATTATAATGGAATATATTAAACGTACAAAATTTGATCGTATAAAGATCTATATGTATGATGAAATATTGAGATTGGTGTGGAGTTCTTTAAGGTTAATGTTTTTGTATGGCTTTAGACATCATGGAAATCTTCATTTTAATAATGTTATTATATCTAAGGTAGATAAGAATGATACACGACTTAATAAGTCTTCTGATAATCAATTATATCATCTTGACAATAATAATATACCATATAAATATAATCTTTTCATAATTAATTTTGAATATTCTAAAATTAATACACTAAAATATCTTCATATGAATATCATATCTGATATACTGTGTTATTCTTTATCAATTACTAGTAAGATGTATAGTATAAAATTTAAAGAATTAATTATTCTCTCGTTATATTATAATGGATATTTTAAATCAGAAGATATAGATAATTGTGGAGAATCTGGATATCTTAAAGATCATATATTGAAGTTAGATTATATTGATGAACACTATATATATCTAATAAATTCTGCTCCCCAATTTATTAGATATATATCTAACTTCATTGTAGTATATGGAAAGTGGCTTGGATATATATCTGACAAAGAAAGTAAAACAAATTATGATTATATATCTAATGTATGCGACTTTATGACTATTATTACATCCTATACTATTGGAGTAGTTAGCAGATCTTCCACAAAAGACGAAGAAATGAAGAAGATCAAGAAATATTACAATCCGACATCTATGCAATTATCCTTTATGCTTAGAAAATATAAAGACAGATTTTATACCAGAAGTTTATCTATGGTTCAATTGAATCATTTGTCTAATTTAATTAAAACTTTAATAAAGTTTTGATATATAAAAATATGTCTGAAGATTTAATATTGTCACCAATGTCTCTTAGATTATATCCTAATTTTAGATTAATTTCTAGTACAGATATTGATGAAGAATCAATATCTGAATCAATATTATTAGCTGATATACTACACAATATATTAAATGATGAACCTTTCTCTATTATAGAAAGTGGAAAACAATATATTCTCAGACCAAGATGTAATATTGGTACTTTTATTGCTGAAGGAGGATATGGAACAATATATAAAATTCATACAAAAGGAAAAGGTTATATAATAAAGCAGCAAGATAAAGAAACTTCTGATAAAGAATTTAGTATTCTTAGAATGTTGAGTTTAGAAATGAAGGATACAGATAGACCATTTCCTGCTCCAATAATGAAAGATGTATGTACTTACGATAGAAGCTTTGGAAAAGCTTCACCAAAAGATTTATCAGAACTTTCTTCAGCAAGTGATAATGAAGCTTTGGGAAAGATTCATTCATATATAATTATTGAAGAGTATATTAAATCTATAGATGTTGGGTTAATAGAGAATTATATGTATAATGAAATATTAAGATTGGTATGGAATTCTCTTAAGTTATTAAGACAGTATGGGTTTATATATCATGGAGATTTACATTATGGCAATGTTTTGGTATCTGAAAATACATTTGATAGTACAAGATTATCTAAAGAAGAATATAATGATCTATATTATTTGGATGATATAGGCAGAGAATATAAATATGATGCCTTTATTATAGATTTTGGATTGTCTAAGATCTATAATAAAGATTTGATAAATATTTCTATGGAATATAATGATGCCGAATCTCAACTTAATATATTATCAGATATACTTTGCTATTGTTTGGATTTCTTAAATAAAATATATCAGATAAGATTGATGGATATTATATTAATGTTACTACATTCACATAATTGTACTATTGACGATGTGATAGAAAGTTCAATAAATACATTTATGATACATGATTATTCATCTACTATTAATCTAGAAAATAAAGACTTTCCTTCACAATTTCTGAGATTTTGTCTTGAGAGTTTAAGAATATATTCTATATGGATATATTATATAATTAATGAAGTATTAGAATATGATATTCCTAAACTAATGAGTCAGTTTTGTTTATTTATCGATCAATCTATATCAAATCTTTCTAATTATGATATGGATCTATCAAATCCTAACGGACTCGACCTTTCATTTATACTGAGAAACACTTCTTATGAGTCTAAAATCAATATAAATATTTTAAATGATATAATTGATATATTATTTATTTAATTTATAAAAAAGTAACTATTTAAGATGGAAGAAGAGACTGAAGAAGAGATAGTAGAAAAGATAGATATTTATCTCAGTAACATGCTAAATATAGAGGATTTGATGGATGATGTAAAGTTAAATAGTTATTATATATATAATGATCTTTCAGGTCTTATGGTAATAGACATAAAAGAATTGAGTAATTATGATGCAATTTACCTATATGATATGTTTCATCATATAGTGTTTGTAGTAAAACGAAAATATATATATGTTGATAAAGATGACAAACACTACATAAAGAATATAAAGGATTTAATTCCATTAACTAATACTAAAATAAAATTATATAACAGTATAGTGAGGAGTATTAAATCATATTTTGTTAGAACACATATATACGATAATTTGCTTGATGAAATAATAAGTGATAAGATAGATAAATTTATAAATTTGGATCTTTAAGAAAAGAAGTTTTTCTTTAAGCTTCATAAAAACTTTAGTAAAAATAAACTTTAGAAAAGCTTTGATGAATTATATTTATACTACTTTAATGAATATTGATTATGCAGAATTTAATATCGTAAGGAATATATTAGTAGCCGGATCTCCATCTTTTGCAATACATAGAATATATATATCAGAATATAATACATTGTGGGATATGGATTTGTTGTTAGAGAAGCTAAAACATATACCAATAGATACATCTCTTGATATATATAATGAAGATAATATATTCAGATCTTTTGAATTTAAAATTAAACTTAAAACTGGAGGTGTTTTGTATGGAAAAGATATTATTTCTGAAGATCCAGAATTGATTAAAATAACATTAGAAGATAACATTCCTATATTTGTTTTTGATGAGGGTGATATTATAGAAATGGTACTATATGCAGAAATAGGTGTTCCTCCACATGATAAATATAAGGTATGTTCTTCTTGTTATTTAGAAAATAATAACATTAATATTATAACTGCTAAAATAAATAATTTAAAGACTAATATAAAATATGCTTTGGACGGAACGAAATATTCAATAATAAAACAAGGATATGGTATGATGGCTAAAATTATTTATTATTTTAATTCAATATTACATTCTCAAAATCTTAAGAATTTGATTTTCTTTTCTAGACCCATTCTTCCCGATTCTCACAGAAGAATAGACTTTAAAAGTATAATGATAAATCATATGTTTAGTTTGTGGGTTATTATTAATACATATTATTTAGTAAAATACGACGATAAAACTAAAATAGACACAAGTATAAAATTGTTAGAATTGAATAATATTAATATGGCTAAAATAATTAATATAGAACCCTTATTGAAGATTATATGTTCCTTAATAATATCACCTTATATTTTAGAGATACCTTCTAATACTCAAACAGATAATAGAACTTCTCTTGATTATTCACGAACAGACGGATTGGAAATTGTATTAAAGGATCAGCTTAATGATTTTGGATATAAAGACATGTTAGTCAAATCAGGATTTGATAATATCATTAAAGAAGTTAATGCCCTAACTGAAATTATGGGAGATAGATTTAAAAGCAAGAAAATTAGACTTAAGGAAACTGATTTAGCTATCATAAAATTTGATATTTCGAGATATGGTTTCTATAATCCGTTAACCAATATTGAGCTTTGGAGATAGAAAACTTTTTTTAAAAATTTTCTATTAATGGTAACAATATTTTAATAATCTCTATGTGTTTGCCTCTACGAGCTCCATATAATGCATATTTAAAATCTTTAGCGCCTAATTTTATCATTAACTCGACTATTTCTATATGTCCACCATTACAAGCTCCACGTAGTCCAAGACTGAAACTAGTTGCACCTTTCTGTACTAGGAATTTAACAATATTTATATGTCCGCCACCACAAGCCCTATATAATCCACCATTAAAGTTATTTATACCTTTCTGTATTAGAAATTTAACATTATTCATATTTCCATATCGACAAGCTCCACACAATCCAAAGTTGAAATCTAAATCTTTTGTTGAATAGTACTTTAATAATTCTATGTCTCCTATTCCACATACTTCATACAATTCGTCATCATCAAACTTTAATAATCTTACCTCTTTATATAAAACAGGATCTCTATTCTTTATATATTCCTTGTTTATATTCTTAAAAGTATCAAGAATATTACTAAATAACTTACAAACTACACTACATCTTTCTCTTGTAATACCATCACAAAGAACAAGTATGTAATTGATTATCTCACCTGGTAAGTATAACATTTTTAATAATAAAAATTATTTATGTTTGATCTATAACTTTCTAATAATTCAACAATCTCTCTCTATATATCCACCTCGACAAGCTACATGCGATCCATGATTAAAATTATTAGCTCCATTCTTTATCATCAATCTAACAATCTCAATATATTCATGTTTACAAGCTCCGAGTAGTCCACGACTAAATCCGACGTTAAAATCCAGATCTTTTCTTAGATAATACTTCAGTAATTCTGTATCACCTATTTTACATACTTTGCATAATTCTTCATCGTTAAACTTTAATATTCTTAAAAGTATCAAGAATATTATTAAATAACATACAAACTATACTACATTTCTCTCTAGCAATATCATCACAAAGAATAAAAACAAAGTTAATTATCTCACTTGGTAAATATAACATTTTTAAATATAATAAATTTATCATAAATACACAATATCTTGTGCTCCTTTCTCTATCATCAGTTCAACAATCTTCATATGTTTGTATTTGTAAGCTATATATAATCCATAATCAACATTAATTTTACCTTTCTTTATTATAAATACAGCAATTTCTGTATGTTTACATTGACAAGCTTCATATAATCCACAAATAAATTTGCTAGCACCTTTCTTTACCATAAACTTAACAATGCCTAAATGTCCACCAAAACAGGCTCCACGCAATCCAAAGTTGAAATCTAAATCTTTTATTGAATAGTACTTTAATAATTCTATGTCTCCTATTCTACATACTTCATACAATTCGTCATCATCAAACTTTAATAATCTTACCTCTTTATATAAAACAGGATCTCTATTCTTTATATATTCCTTGTTTATATTCTTAAAACTATCAAGTGTATTATCAAATAGTTTGCAAACCACACTACATCTTTCTCTTGTAATACCATCACAAAGAATAAGTATGTAATTGATCATCTCACTTGGTAAATATAACATTTTTAATAGAATAAATTACTTTATCTCGATTGGTGAATGTAACATTTAGTGAGACTGCTACACTAATTAATCCTCTAAGACATATATTTTCCTAATTATGCAAGAATGTTAAGAACTGTGAACGATAACTTTCCAGATATACTGCCTCATCCCTTAAGAGTAATAAAAACAATTCTTTCTAAGAATTGTTTTTATTCCATATGTTCTTCTAATAGTTCAATAATATCTACATGTCCACTAGAAGAAGCTATATGTAATGCACGGTCAAAATCATTAGCACCTCTCGCTATCATCAATTTGGCAATTTTGATATATCCACCAAGACAAGCTCCACATAATGCATGATTGAAATCAACAGCTCCTTTAGCTATCATCAAATTGGCAATTTTAATATGCCCACCTGCACAGCTTCCATGTAATCCTGTGTTAAAGTCATCTGCACCCTTCTCTATCATCAATTCAATAATCTTTATGTGTCCACCTCTACAAGCTCCTTGTAAACCGCGATTGAATTTATCAGTGCCTGAATCTATTAATAATTTAATAACCTCTATATGTTCACCAAGACAAGCTCCATTCAATCCATCCATGAAATCAGTAGCACCTTTTCCTATCATCAATTCAATAATATTCATACATCCACCTGCACAAGCTCCTTCTAATCCATAGTTAAACTTAGTAGCACCCTTTTCTATCATCAATTCAATAATCTCTACATGTCCACCTTCACAAGCTTTATTTAATCCATTGTTAAAATCACTAGTACCTATCTTTATTAATAGTTCAATGGTTTCCATATGTCCACTAAGACAAGCTACACCCAAGCCAGCTTCAAAATTTAAATTTTCTCTTAAATAATATTTCAGTAGTTCTGTGTCGCCATTATTACATAAGATGTATAACTCTCTATTGTTAAACTTTAGCATTCTCACTTCTCTATACAAAATAGGATCTCTATTCAATATATATTCCTTGTTTATATTCTTAAAAGTATCAAGAATATTACTAAATAACTTACAAACTACACTACATCTTTCCCTTGTAATACCATCACAAAGAATAAGTATGTAATTGATCATCTCACTTGGTAAGTATAACATTTTTAATAATTAATATTATTTTAAATTAAACTGTTAAGTAAGATTTGATAAATAAAAATTTAGATGAAATATTATAAGAGATTGATAGGAGAAAATGGTCTTATAAATCAAGAGAATACTGAGAACAAAATAATAGTTAGAGATTCTTTTAAGAAGATTTATTATTGCATCAAATATAAACCATTATCTAAGGTTATTGATAGTTCCAAAACTCCACATCTGCATGAAGTAATTTTGAAAAAACATAATCAAAAGGTCAGATTTGACATTGATTCTACAACTGAAGATTATACCGAAGAGCAATGTAAAGAGATAATTACTTTTATAATAGATGATATATGTATAAAGTTTCTTGATGAATACGACATCAAGATCAATCTAGAGAGAGATATATTGCTATGTTGTTCTTCTGATGATTACAAAATAAGTTATCATATAATAATTTATAATTATACATTTTCTAATTATGAATTGTGTAAGAAATTTTGTAGAAATATATGTGATAAATATCCTAAAGTTCTGGATATAAATGTATATAAGAAGATTCAGAACTTTAGAATGTTATATTCTTACAAAGATGAAAGAGTTAAAACTCCAGTATTGGAGTGGAATTTTAATGAAGAATGTGTCAGATTTAATTATAATGATATCTTATATGATTCATTGATAACTACTTCAAATAATTGTATAATAGTTGATAGAAATATAGATTATGTCGATAATGACTTTTTAAGTAACTTTGTATACGATCCCGAAAAGTTTACTTGTATGAGAAAAGTGGCGGAGGAATGGATGAGAAGTGTGAAAATATACAAAGGATACAAATATCACGAATCGTCGAGCACTTTTTTATCAATCAGATACTTAAGGATTAAACATATTTCAGTAATATGTCCTATACATAACAGATCTCACGATAATGAAAATATAGGTTTTTATTCGGACGATAATAATTATTATTTTATGTGTTATAGATCTCAACATGGAGAAAGAATTAATATAGATAGAAGCTTTCCAAAGCTTCACCAAACTGAAGATAGAAGCTTTGGAAAGCTTCACCAAACGGAAGATAGAAGCTTTGGAAAGCTTCACCAAAAGAGAACTAAGAGGAATCACTGTTCTCTAAATGATGAAGCTTTAGTAAAGATTCGGCTAAAGAATAATTTACTTTCTCTTTTCTCCTAATATTGATTTCTTTCAACGAATCTTTATATATTTTAAAAACATTATTTATTATTGTCATTCCACTATCTCCTGAAAACGATCCCGAAATTAATTGAAAAGTTCTATCTGTTATATTCTTACCCAAAGATATAGCAGTAGATATATTGCCTTTTACATATTTAAAATCATTTATCATATTAACATAATGAGTATATATTAAATTTGCATGTTGATTAGTAATAAAGACATTGTCTTCATTGTGTAATAATTCTACTGTAAAGTCTGTTAGTTGATTAGCAGATAGATCTTTAAATGTAAACCTATTACAGAGTGGAAATCTTCTATCTGTACCTTCATTAACATTAAGAAACTGTGTTTCAGTATCTCCTGGATATCCGGCTATAATGACTATAACATATCCAGAAAATAATTGTAGCAAGTTTACAAATTCTCCTATTACTCTTTTATTTTGACTATTTCCTGTATCAGAATCACCTGCGTAAATATTATGAATTTCGTCAATAAATAACACTCCTCCAAATACATTGAGATAAGCTTCTCTTAATTTTCTTTCAGCCTCTCCTTTCCATTTACTCGTAAAGTCTGCAGGAGAAGACGCATAAAACTTATTATCTATAATAATAGAGAATTTCCTTAACATATAAGCAATAACGTTTGCTGTATGCGATTTTCCTATTCCTGCACTTCCTAAAAGTACTATATTATTAAACTCGTTCACTCTTAAAGTAGGGTTACTAAGAAATGAATAAAGAAATTTTATTATAAATTCCTTTATATCTTCATTATGTTTTATTGATTTTAATCCTTTCTTGGGATTATTTATTCCCATCTGTATATTTCTACAAAAGTTTTCTATTGTAAGATTTTCAATAAAATTATTAAGATTAACTAAATAGTCTTTTACATATGTCTGAAATGTTTCGGATGGTGTAGTACCAGATAATTCTACAAACATATTATTATGATATATCTTTATATTTCTCATATATAATTCCATATTAGACCCATCTCTTATAATATTAATTAATGCGTTAGAGGTAACATACTTTAGAGATTTATTTATATTTGTTGCTTTAGATATTTTATATCTAAATTTTAGTTTTCCCTTTTTCTTCTTCTTAGATTTGCTACCCAATATCTTCTTTCTTTCAGGTAATCTAGTGAACTGATTTCTAAAAGAAGAATCTTTAAGTATAAAGATCAAAGCTACTCCTATAATTAACATAATAATTATTATCGTAAAGATCCTCATTTTTCTTAATCTTTAGTTAATATTTAGAAAAATGATATATAATAATGAGATAGCAACGAAAATTGCAGATACTGTTGCTGACAAACTCCCATTTCTAAAGAATAATCAGGAACTTGGATTTAAATCTGTAATAGTGAATCAGTTAATATCATTATTTCATTCAAAACCTATAAATAGTTATATTAATTCTACTAATATAGACGAATATATAAATAGAATAAGTGATAAAGTAATAAAATCAATGAAATCACTATTTCATGACGATATTTATCATGTGGCTGTCGACGCTGCTAATATAATATCTCTTAACATTATTGAGATAGGAATGAAATCAATACATGACGCAGAAGGCAACTTTACTACTATAACAGATGAAATATCAAGAATTATAACACCATATCCAAAAGGATCAACTCCAGACAAACCTATTATTAAATATAATGTAGAATTTAACTTTAATAATATAGTGGACAATATAGATAATTTATATAATAACTACTATCATTTAGTAGGAGTATTAATTAAAGACGCAATCATTTCAATGAAAAGTTACATAGCTCAAGATTATTTTAATAAGTTTACTAATGGACAAGTCCCTTTCTGGTATACAAAATATGTCCACTCTATACATCCTTCAATGGGATCTTTTCTTAGTAGAATAAAAGATTCTGGGAAGGTATCTTCGCATGTATTTATAGAGATAGTTATTCCAGCAGAAATATATTATATCTCAGTAACAAACAAACAAACAATAATAGAATTTGCAGATAGATTAAGATATAAAGTAGTAAATGTAGTTTTTATATCACCTATATATAACGATATGATATTGTTACATATATATATGGATAATGAGCCAGAGAGTTATGTAGATATTGTAACCAGATATAACTCAATGAAGAGACATATCGATGTAGATAAACATCCAGATGATAATTTTATTAATAAATTTAGTAAGGAAGCATATAAAATTAGTAAAATATCTGTAGGTTATCTTAATGTTTATAAGTATATAGAATCAATAGAAGGAGTAAATATAACTCCCATTAATGGAATTAAGGGATTTGCCTCAAGAGTATTAGCTGTGGATTATTTCATAGATTCAAATCTGGAAGAAAATGATTATACAGAAATAATTATTAATATTGGAAGATTATCTTCATCATTGCTTCCAATCGATAAATTTCTCTCTATTATTGACAAATATTCAGAATATGAAAGTATATATCTTAATACTATAAGAATTAAACATTCTAAATCTCCATCAACAATCAATAATTTAATTATGAATGGAGATTTAGAATTGATAGACTTAAATAAAATATATATTAAACTTACAAGATCTAAAATATCGTATGTAAAATATAAGAACAATGATACTTTTGATGATATAATATATACTTATATATTGGATATACTTATATCATATGATAATTATGACCGGATTATAAAGTATGATGGTATCACTGGTGAGGATTTATTAGATTATTTTTCTGACACTTTTCATCAAATTCTTGACAAAATTATAAATGATATAAGTATTAAGAATATTATTTCTAATATTCTTAAATGTATTATTAGTCTGTCCGATCTAGAAAGATTCTCCCCGTATCAAAACTTCGTAAGAGATCCATCAGAAGAAGGCTTCGATGAAGATTATATAGATTCTTTAGTACACGAAGATATAATACACAGAAAATATATTATTGAAGAATTACTATCTAAATATTCTATAGTTACGAATAGTCTTATTGCTTCACATTCAGTATCTAAATATTTAACTAATAATAAGGACTATTTAAATAGTTTGGATAAAATAATCCCCGAATATGTTAAAGCATCATCTAGCATAATATTTGATGAATATTACATAAAATATATTAAAGATACTTTATTATTGATAGAAAGATTTAAAGATGTTGTTCCTGTAAAATATTTATTTAAGAGAAAGATAGATCTTCCACAAGATAATATGTTGTTCTTAAATGAAGAAATATTATATTTAGTTGATGGTAATTCACGAGTAGATATATATACACCTGAAAATGAGATAGTACAGACTATTGATATACCAATAATGAAATCAAATTTTATTAACGAAAGAATAATAACCTTTTTATGTGCAGGAAATAGTATTTCTGATTTCTCGAAAGAGAAGGATGTGGATCAAAATACTATCACTACAACAGATATAAGAATGATAGAAAAACATGTAGGTATACTTGCTGCAAGATATGCTATGATTAAACATATACATGTTATCCTATCTCGCAATGGAATAAATGTCGATCCAGGTAGTATATTGCTTATTGCAGACCATTTAACTAGCACAGGATCAATTATATCTGTAAGTTCAAGGAATGAGGAGCTGAATACAGTGATAGGAAGACTAATTAAGGGAGATGTAAGGTCAGCTATAGAAAGACTTTCATTGAATAGAAAAGGACCTTATAGGCCAAATACTCTTGAATCTGTTATAATATCTGGGAATGTAAGAGATTATGAAAAGGGAATTAAACGAAGAGTAGATGAGTTTGAAGAAATAGGAATATTAAGAAATCAGCCATATGATGAAACAGCAGATTATACTAGTGTTATAGGAAAGGATCTTGAAACAGTAGATGATGAAACATCAAATATTATCTAGAAGCTTTCAAAAGCTTCACCAAAAAGAAGCTTAGAAGCTTTTGAAAGCTTCACCAAACGGTAAAGTTTCTACTTTGCAAAGTTTTTAAGAGATCTTACTTTCTACTTTCCTAAATCTTCTAAGCTTATGTTTGGTGAAGCTTTCTTAAAGCTTCTTGTGTAAAAATAAGTCTTTGATAAAGGTTTAAGTAAGCTTTTTAATGAGTATAGTAGACACATCTATTATTATAATAGATAGAGAAACTATAATAGATAGAGATACAAATGATTGTTTTCAGCAAATATCTGATAAAATGAAATTTGAAGTCACTGAATTATTTTATTGTTTAATAATATATATAGAGGAAATTGATAATATTGTGAAGTATATAGATGAAAATAGACTTATTAAGTATATAAGTGATAATGCTCAAAAGATTATCTCTTATATACTTATAGAAGAAACCTTTAGCAGATCTTCGCCAAATACCTATAGTGTTAAAACTGCATATTGTTTTTCGGATGAAGAAGAGTCTAGTTCAGTTGAAATACTTCTTCAGTATGTTATGGTCTCATTTGATAATATATATATTGAGACAGATAACGAAATCATGTATAATACACTTAATACATTGGGGTATGGTCTTCATTCCATTGAGCTTGATAAAGATAATATTATATCTACGTTTTCCAATAATGAAAATAAAGCAGACAATGAACTAACATATAAAATTTTACTTTATAATCAGGAAACTCTAAACAATATCTATAGCATGAATGTGCTTATATCTGACGAATTGTGGAATTATGTCATGGACTTTAGTTGTGAAACTGTCAAAACTAACAATATAGTTATCATGAACTGTTATCTAAACGATTACGGATGTATAGTAGGAATTGAAAATACTCTATCTTATATTCATTCATCGTCCATACTAAGTCTTCGCCAAATAGCTCCATTCTTGTTAGTCTTTGATGATGACGATCATTTTATTCATATGATATATATCATGATAAAGTATTATAAAACTTTGTGTGGAATATTTCATGTATCAAATGGAGTTGTAAATTTCTATCAAATTAATCATTTTTTGAGAAAAACATTTCTTGATTATGGAAATAAATATTTTATAGATAATAAAATAATAGAGCTTATGAGAAGTGAAGGAATTATAAGTCACATTGATCACTCTAATAATGATCAAGAATATTTCTTAAGTTCTCTAATGGAACAAGGATCTGATCAATTGGTAGATGGTAAAGAATTACATAGTTCTTCAGACATCATTGCTGTTAATCTTGTATCTCTTAGTCAACAAGATATCACAATATCTATTTTATAATAGAAACTTTAGAAAAGTTTCATCAAATAGAAACTTTAGGAAAGTTTCATCAAATAGAAAATTAACACTTATAAAAATCATACAAAAATTAGTGAATATATATACATATATGTATAAGTCTAATATAAGATATAAACAGCTACTACACGACTTATTACAGAAACATAGAAAACCACTTCCAACCTATGAATGTATAATCGTTGGAGATTCTCATTGTCCTAGAATTGGTTGTAAATCTGTGCTATTTGATGGAGAAAACTTTGAAGTTCTACCATATTTTTCAAAGAAGAAAGAAGCAGAACAGCAGGTAGCTAAACTAATGTATGAAAGTTATGTTTATAAGTTTCCAAAAGAAGATACTAAGAAACTGGTCACTGTTATTAAACGTACTCCAAACTATAAAGGACAGCTACAAGAGATATGTATGAAGAATTATTATTCTAATCCTAAATACACTACAATTCAACAGGGTTCTCCTCATATACCACAATTTAAGACAACAGTAGAAGTATCAACACGAGACGGGTCTAATGTTATTATTTCTACTCAGACAGAGAAGTTCCACTTCAAGAAGAACGCATCTGAGACAGCAGCAGCAGGGTTGGCGGTATCTCTACTCACAAAATCATCTTTACAGGTCAACTTATTTAATCTATATAACACTAAAGCACAATTAATTGAATATACTAGACATAATAATATGAAATTACCTGAATATAAACATTCTTCCGAGGGTAAGGCTCATGAACCAAAATGGATAGCTACTGTAACTATAGCTTCCATTTTGTATAAATCTTCAAAGACTTGTAGTACAAAGAAAAAAGCTGAGGAAAATGTTGCTCAGGTTGTATTATATTCGTTAGAGCAACAAGAACATTCACTATATAGTTCTAACAATGAATCAGAAGATGATATTTTTAGTGATAATATTTTACCTGAAATTAATTTCATTTTAGATAAATCATTATCTTCAGATAAAACATCGTCACTAAATAATAAATATGTTATTGGTGAATTTCCCACCGATAATCAAAAGTTATTTAGTGATGATGTTTTACCTGAAAGTGATTTCTTTTTAGATGAATTATTACCTTCAGATAAAACATCATCATTAATTAATAAAGGGTTGCTGAAACGACTTTCTGATCTCTCATATAATATAAATGGGGAGGATAGTGATAGTATTGAAGGTGAGCAATTCCTTTTTGAGAATAATGTAATATTCTAACATTTATAAAAATTCGATTATTAAATTAGAAAAGTTTAGTAAAAATTTAGTTTAATAAAACATCTAAATAAGTACTTCTTTAATGGATATATCACTTGCATTTATAATTTCAATTGTAGGAACGTTTCTATTTTCTATCTTTGTATATACTACTATTCTTAATATGAAACTATAGAAGCTTTAGAAAGCTTCACCAAACAAAAAACTTACTCGAAGCTTTAGAAAGCTTCACCAAAATACTTTAAAGTTTTTAAGCTTTCTAAAGCTTCAAGTAAGTTTTTTGTTTGGTGAAGCTTTCTAAAGCTTCAAGTAAGTTTTTTGTTTGGTGAAGCTTTCTAAAGCTTCAAGTAAGTTTTTTGTTTGGTGAAGCTTTCT
>SDBS01002092.1_pt1 | contig 20123 bp, 16 predicted proteins | sample 2277091 | NCBI WGS metagenome assembly SDBS01 (sample SAMN10404972, study PRJNA504765) | marine sediment metagenome | isolation source: marine sediment core GS10_PC15, 163 cmbsf | place: Arctic Ocean: Southern Knipovich Ridge | collected 2010 | reverse complement strand
AAAATATAGCCCGACGAATGCCCCCGAGACAACGGAGACAAGAGCAAATGTATAATAAAGATATTGTTTATGCTCCTGATCTCTGGTATGAAGAGAAGCAACGATAGGAAACATCACCTGACTGATCGCTAAAGAAGCGAACAGAACGACCTTCCCTAAAATGGCAAGACCGGCATAGATCCCTGCTTGATACTCATGAAAAAAGTGCTTAACAATAATAATATCAACATTATAATATGCCGTTAAACAAAGCAGAGAAATAAACACAGGCAACGAGTAGCGAGCTATTTTGCCTAGTTGAACAGCTTCCTTATCATGCTGAATAATAAATGAGCGGAGAGGTATAAAACTTGCTCCATAGGCAAGTGAGACTCCGAGCACTATCCCGATTATGGCTCCATTTACCGAGAATCCCAAATACACCAGAAGAACACCCGCAGCTAGTTTAACAATTGCCTCGAGCAGCAGATTAGCAGAGAGTTGGGAAAAGTCTTGTATACCCTGTAAAACACCTCGATTAACCGAAATAGTGTAAATAGTCAAGAAAGAGAAGCTTAGGAATATCACCGGCAGCACAGATGGAATATTAAGAAAACCGCTGATCCATCTACTTACCAAGACAAAAATAAAAAATATTATCACACCGGCAACAAAGAGCCTTTGGTTGACATAACGTAGAAGAAAATGGATCTTTGAGTAGCTTTCTTGTGCATAGAAATCAGCGCTATACTTGGCTAGAGCAGTCTGTATTGTCAGAGTGGGAACCATGATTAAATAAAGAAGCGCTATAAGGACAGCCAGGTTGCCATAATCCACCGGACCAAGAAACCGTCCCATTAGCAGATGAAAAACATAGTTCGAAACATTTGCCGCCATCATACCGATCGACAAAATAATGCTGCTTTTCACCATTTGGCTCTTTGTGATCTTCTTGACAAGCTCTTGTGGCTGCAATCCGGTCAATTCCTCGCTCTCCGATAAGAGTCTAGCTTCTTACAGAACGGAAGTATAGCAGGATCATGCAAACAACCAACATAGAAATGCTTATGACAACCATAATTGAGACTTGCATCAAAGACGAATGAAACATATAGATCAATACGATTAGAACTAATCCGGTGCCTAGAAGAAATGGGATAAAGCTATTTTTACGAACTGATAGAAAGTAATGTAAGTAGACACTATTCAAAGATAGCAGCATGCCAAAAACTCCAAGGATCGGCAAATATGATGCCGCATCGACGAACTCTCTCCCAAACAACAAGCCGATAACAAACTCCGGAGCTATAAAAAGAACAAACAGTATAGCAAGTGAGATCAAAGACACCAGCATCAGTGTTCTTCTGACAAGATGATGATATGCTTCGTTTCTCTCGTGCCGTTCAGAGACCATTGGAAACATGACACCGGCTATCGGTGAGCTTAAGAATAAAATGATCTTACCGATAGATGAAGCCGCTGCATATTGACCTGCTTCAACAGCCGGAAAGAAATGTTTAACGAGTAGAATATCAGCATTCATAAGAATCATAGATCCAACGCCGGCTAGAAGAACCGCGCCTGAATACTTGCTCAAGTCTCTTAGTGAGACCCTTAGTCTTTCTCTCCCTATATAATCTCGCAGCGGAACGAAGCTGCAGAGATAAGACGTGATCATAGCTAAGAAAATCGCTATAACAGCTCCGTTGGCTCCGAAACTCAGGCTTATTAGGACGCCCGCGAATAAGACTTTAGCCGATGCCTCGATCACCATTATCAACGATAAACCGGCAAACCTCTTCAAACCTTGCAGGATCCCTTTATTAAGAGGACCAACCAAGGCAACAATAATAGTTAATCCTATTAGAATAACAGGTAGCGTTGATGATAAATGCAAGAACTTGGCCACGATGCCACTCAAAGCTAAAAAAACCAGGAGGATCACGAAGCTGGCCGGAAATAAGTAGATCGTCAGAGTATAGAAAAAACCTCGAATCTGTCTAAGATCTCGTTTTGCCTGAAATGCAGATACATATTTCATGGCGATCATCGTTACTCTCGATGCAGGGATAGACACAACGTAAGCCAGAGATAACATAGCTGCTACAACACCATAGTCAGCCGGACCAAGCATCCGGGCAACTATGAACCTATATAAATAATTTAGAACACTGACTGCAAAGCTACCTACGAAGAAAAGCGAACTAAACTTAATAAACTCACTTCTCTTGATCCTGGCAGCAAGATCTCTGGTTTTCTTAGTCAGATTCGCATTCATATCGATAAACGGATACTTCCTTTTATCTAACCTACAGTAACTATGACAGCTCTTTACAGTGCTCCGTCGATTATCTGACGAGCTACTCCGATAAGTTCATCCACCCTTTGCTGGCTGCTCGCTTCGCAGTAGATCCGGACAACATCCTCTGTTCCCGAGAGTCTTATCATCACCCAGCTCTTATCATTCAAACAGAACTTGTAACCATCCATATCATTTATGCTCTCGACTGGTACATCCGCGATCTCCCGTGGTGAAAAACTTTTAAGAAACCCGACCAGCTTCTTCCTTTTTATGTCGTCGATCCCTAAATCAACTCGTGAGTAGTAGAACTGACCGATCCGGTTCATCAATTCATCCGTCAATTCACCGAGCGTTTTCCCGGATAAAGCTATTAACTCGACCAGCATCGCACCTATCAGGATTCCGTCCCGCTCCGGTATATGACCCTTAATGCCGATCCCTCCACTTTCCTCTCCACCAATAAGAACATCGCCCTCGATCATATGCTCGCAAATGTATTTGAAACCGATAGGAGTCTCGCGAACAACAAGATCGTATTGATCAGCTAGAATCTCGATCATTGAGGTCGTTGATACGGTTTTGACCACGTCGCCTTCCCACTTGTTCTCAGTAACCAGGTGCTCTAGAAGCAGCGCGAAGATCTGATGAGAGGATACGAATTTTCCATCAGCATCAATAGCGGAAATACGATCTGCATCACCATCAAGGGCTAGTCCGATCTGATGGTGACCTTTCATCACTTCCTGGCTAAGCTCTTTTAGATTTTCCGGAGACGGCTCCGGAAGCAAACCACCGAAGCATGGATCTACCTTGTCGTGAATCGTATAGACCCGGCACCCAAGATCAGTAAGCAATTGACTCAAATACTGTTGACCGGCTCCAAACATCGGATCGACAACTACGTGTACTCTCGTATCGAGCAGCGCCTTTGAACCGATCTTATTCTTTATATGTTTTAGATAAGAAGGTTTTGGATCAAATAACTTGATGAGGTTCTTTGATCTAGCATCCTCAAACGAGGGTATCGGTGGTGCTTTCTCTTCGGCAATGACTTCCTTTAAATAATATTCGATTCTTTCGGTTATTCTCTGACCAGCAGAACCACCATAGGATGCTTTAAACTTGAGCCCATTATAGGTGTAAGAATTGTGGCTGGCTGTCAGTATAATGGCTCCAGCAGCGTCCTGATCGACAACTGAAAATGAAATAGCGGGAGTTGGCGCAAAACTGTCAGCAAGTAGTACTCGGAGTCCGTTAGAAGCTGCTGAACACGCCGCCTCTTGAGCAAACTGCTCTGATAGAAAACGTGTATCGTATCCGATTATAATAACCGGTTCTTTGTCCTCTTTTGATTCCTCATTAAGTACATATCTACAGATAGCATCGGTCACCCGTCTGACGTTTTCAAATGTAAAATCATCCGCGATTATTGCTCGCCATCCATCAGTGCCGAATTTAATCATATAGTCCCGCTAGTCTTATCCATATTATACCTACAGATCATACCAATTATGTCTGGTCCGATAATGTCTTCCGGTACCATTCGATTGTATGCCTTAGTCCATCTTCGAGCATGGTTTTTGCCTCAAATCCAACCATTTTCTTAGCTTTTCCAGTATCGCAGCTACGTCTTGGTTGCCCGGCAGGTTTTGAATCATCAAAGACTATACGGGGATCCTTTCCTGATAGTGATACGATAGATAACACTAGATTCTTTATGCTGACTTCCTCATCTGTTCCAATATTTATTGGATCACATTCCGGATACTTTTCAATCGTATCAATAAGCCCTCTTGCCAGATCACTGACATATAGAAACGCTCTCGTCTGTCGTCCATCCCCCCAGACATTCAGAGGATCCTCTCCCTCAAATACCCGTCTTATCAATGCCGGGATCACATGAGATATCTTTGGATCAAAGTGATCACGAGGGCCGTATGTATTGAACGGTCGGGCAATAGATATCTTCATATCAAACTCCATCGTATACGCCTTTGCCTGCACCTCTGCAACTCGTTTGGCCCATCCGTAACCATAGTTTGTCAGCTCAGGTTCACCATTGAAACCCGCGCTCTCCGGTATGGGAATTACGCTGTCACTTGGATAGACACAAGCTGAACTGACTACAAGAAACCTTTCTACATGACAAAGCCTGGCCGCTTCCAGCAGATTCATATTCATGACAGCATTATCCTTAAACATCGTTCCTGAATGGAGTCTGTTAAACTCAATACCGGCTACTCTGGCCGCTAGATTCATAACTATGTCCTGATCTGAACAGACTTGTTTGGCTTCTGCCATGTCCATCAGATCAGCTTTCTTGAATTCGTATTTATCTTTAACGGCAATCAGGTTGTCAAGCGTTGAGTTCTGGAGATTATCGGCTACCGATACCTTGGCTCCTTTCTTGATCAACATCTCAACTGTATGAGAGCCAATAAAACCGGCACCACCGGCTACAAGCACCTTTTTATCAGACCAGAAACTCATAGAATCTCCTCTTTTAGCTCAAAATGTTATCAAAAACATCTATAACATACTCGAGATCGGGCTTTTCAAGATACTGATGACAGCCAATATAAAAAGCATTGCTGCCAATATACTCTGCATTGGGTAACCTGCCTTCATATGCAGACTGAAGATGTCTGTAGGCCGGTTGCTGAGTCGGAATACAGCCAAACAACGGCCGGTTCTCAATACCTTGCTTTTCGAGTTTTCTCATGAGCTCAGTCCTCGATATATAAGAATCTTTAATAACAATTGGATAGGCCAGATAACTCACATCATCCGAATATCTAGGCAACATAAGTACATCCCGGTGTTTTTTTAGATGGTCGTTAAGATATCGTACATTCTCTTGACGCTTTCTTATGATCTCATCAACCAGTTTGAGCTGTGTGATCGCTAAAACAGCTTGAAACTCCATCGTCTTGAAATTGTATCCGATCAGGTCGTGGGTAAACCGTGGATCCTGCCAGTCTTGATCGTCCCGGTCTTCCGGGTTTATCTTTATACAACCGCTGGTGTTCCTGGTGCACACCGGACAATCACATGCTCTTCCCTGCGCTTTGATCTTCCTGATCAATCGGCTTATTTCCGGATCATTGGTCACACAAGCACCCATCTCTCCGGCTTGAATGTTATGAGCGATATAGAATGAATAGGTCGCGATCAGCGCCTGTGATCCACACCGATGTCCTTCGTATACAGAACCATGAGCTTGCGCCGCATCCTCTAATACATCCAGACCGTACTTGCCAGCAATAGCGTTTATTCTATCTATCTGTACCGGAAAACCCATTAAGTCAACCGGAACGATCATCGCATAGTCTTTTGTGTTATCCGCGTTTTCAAGATGATCTTCAATCGCCTCCGGTGTTATCCCGAAACTATCTCTGTCGATATCTACATAAACCGGATCAAAACCGACCTTGCTGATCGCGCTGCTTGTGGCAATATATGTCAATGGTGTGGTAATGACTTTCATGCCGGGACGATATCCACGCAAGTGCTTAAGCGCTTCCAGCCCGGCTATTAGGGCGCCGGCTCCGGAACTTGTCGCTACACAACTTTTAACGCCTATAAAGGAACTCCATTGGCGTTCAAACTTATGGACTTGTTCTCCCTCCGATATTCTACCCGAATCCAGAACAGCCATTATCGCCTTCTTCTCTTTATCACCTAAAACAAAATCGCCGACCCTGACTCTTCTCACACAAACCACCTCGATAGAGGAGACAAGCTATTGATCTCCCATGATAAGAAACACAAGCATAGTGTCGTATTAACACTATGCATTGTAAAGAAAGTCATCTTAATATAAGCAACCAACAATACTCCTTGCCAAACCGGTCTTTCTTAACAAAAAGTATTAACTTATTACTGATTTTGTTATTTAAACGCGTTCTCGCCAGTAGTTTAGTAGATCACTCAAAGTCTTACTGAGAGGTATTTCCGGCTTCCATCCTGTCAATTTTCTGAACTTAGTAGAATCACCGACTAGAATAGGAACATCCGATGGCCTTATACGATCGGGGTCTTTTCTTATTTCGATCTTGGAAGACGATTCTGCCAGAAGCATGTCCAGTATATCGCCGATCTTCTCTCCTGTATCAGAACTGATATTGTAAACATCTCCCGGTTTACACTTTGTAATGGCAAGCCAGTACGCTCTTACAACGTCCCGGACATCCGTAAAGTCTCTGATCGCTTCCAGATTGCCAACGGATATGACCGGTTCCCGCTTCCCCTTTTCTATTTCGGCGATCTGCTTTGAGAAATCGGATGCGACAAAGACATCGCCACGTCTAGGACCGGTGTGATTAAAGGCACGTGTGCGTATAGTCTTCAGACCATAACTCATATGGTATTGATAAGCCAGAAGATCCTGACCTACTTTACTCACACCATACGGACTCAAAGGCCTTAGCTGATTCGTCTCTAAAATCGGCACTTCATCTTCTTTGACAAATCCATATTCTTCCGAAGAACAGGCGATCTGAATACGGGTATCCAGACCGATCTCCATAACTGCTTCAAAAATAGCCACTTCACCAACAACATTTGTAGTCAACGTCTCCGCCGGCGCATGCCATGAAGTCGGTACAAATGACTGAGCCGCCAGATGAAAAACATAATCCGGTCTTACTTTCTCAATAACCTGCCTTACCGATATGGCGTCACGGATATCACAATCGACGAGGATCAGTTTATCTTGTATATGAGTTATGTTATCCATCCTGCTCCGTGGGCGGACTGTTCCATATATCTCGACTTTTTCATTTTCCAAACAGAATTCCGCCAAGTGACTGCCAGCAAAACCGGTTATGCCTGTTATTAATACTTTCATCTCATCCTCCCGGATTTATTCTTTCTAATGCTACGTTTTTCTACTAATAGTCTTGTCCTGATCGTATGGATATCTAAAACATGATCTGATTTCGTCTTATTCTGGTATTCGGCCATATTTTTATACCTCTCCGCAATAGATTGTCTTCATCAATGACAGTCTTATCACCGAGAATTGCCTTCTCGTCAACACGTACCTTCTTGCCGATCTGTACTCCTTTTCCGATTATGCTGTCCCTGACAACAGCTCCGGCTCCTATCCTTGCATCATCAAAAACAATACATCCCTCAAGTCGTGCTCCCGATTCGATCCGGCAATTATTTCCTAAAACACAATGACTGAATATAGTAGTATCTGAAGCGATCTGACAATTCGATCCCATAACTGTCGGACCGAACACAACCGCATCTGCGGCAATGTTTGTATCTTTACCTATCCACACGTTCTTCTTATAGCTCTCTCCCGGAAACTCAATACCGACTTGACCGTCAAGTATATCCCGATGCGCTTGCAGATACTTTTCCGGCGTACCGATGTCGATCCAGTAAGCACTAGATGGAAAACCGACGATGTTCTGCCCCTTTTCTATAAGAAGCGGGAATAGATGGCGTTCAAATGAATGGTTCTGCCCTTTCGGTACATATTTCAGGATCTGAGGTTCCAATACATAAGCTCCAGCATTTACCAGATCTGTGGTCACCTCATCCCAGCTGGGTTTCTCCAGAAAACTCGAAACCCGGCCGGAAATATCTGTATTGACAAGACCATATTGTGTCGGGTCCTCAACAGACGTCAGAGTCAGCGTAGCTACCGACTTCTTTGCGCGATGATACTCCAGCAACTGGTCTATGCTTAGGTTTGTAAGTATATCCCCATTAACGACAATAAACGTGCTATCAAGTTTATCTTCAATATTTTTAACCGCACCGCATGTTCCAAGTGGTGTTTTCTCGATAGCATAGGTTATCTTGACACCAAAATCACGACCGTCCCCAAGATGTTTATCAAACTCGGCCGGTAGATACCCGGCGCTTATTATGATCTCATCGATACCGTGAGACTGAAGAAGCCTTATTACATGTTCGATAAAAGGTCTATTCAAGACAGAAAGCATTGGCTTCGGTGTTGTACAGGTCAGAGGCCTAAGCCTCATCCCTTCACCACCGACTAGAATTATCGCCTTCATCTGGTCCTTCCTTCCTTAGTCTTTGCATATCTTGAACATTTTAGACACTAGTTCAATTATTCTGCAAATGAAGTTTCCGTTTGACATCGTTTAAGAATCTATACTTGTGAAACCACTTTTCGATATCATCTGGAGTAATCAATCTTTGTGATTGGATTATCCGGCGCTTTTTCAGCATCTTCCCACTTAACCTTATGATATCCCACACACCCTGAACCAAAGCAATCGGGGATGTAAACACCAGATCGATATGTAGATATACATCCATCAACCATATACTCGGATAATGCCGCAAAACACTTGGCAAACTGTCATTCTTAATAAACGTCAAGTATCTGTTTTTATAGTAATGACGTTGTAAGAGGCGAGATTTTTGGGCTCCACTGCCGGTCCGGTAGTGATAAGCGACTGCCTCCGGATTGTAGACACTCTTCCATCCTCTAAGTCTAGCCCGCCAGTCAAGATCGACGTCTTCCAACATGATAAAAAAGTCTTCGTCTAAATACTCTTCGTTGACCTTTATATCCTCAAGCATATCCCGTCTATACAATGACGCTGCCCCGCATACACCGAATATCTCGTCCGGTGTGTCATATTGGCCGGTATCTTGTTTATCCTCTCCGCGGTTGACCACATACCGATTACTGAAGATCAAGTGGCCCGTCGAATCGATAGTATCTGTCTTGCCATCTTCGGTCAATCTTAAGAGCTTTCCGCTAACTGAACCGATCTTATCATCAGCATCAATAGCCCCGACTAACTCGGCAACAAATTCCTTGTCTAGAACAACATCATAGTTTAGGGGAATTATTAGACTGCCTTGAGCCATCTTTATACCCTGATTATGAGCCCTGCTGTAACCGACATTTTGCTTATTCTTAACCAGTTGAATGCCCGGGTATTTCTCTTCGATAAGTTCTGGCGAGCCATCTGTTGAACAATTATCGATGATAGTAAACTGGATATGGGAGTAGGTCTGCGCCAATACCGATTCAATGCATTCTTCAATAAACTGTTTGCCATTCCAGTTAAGCAGGGTTATGGAGACTAATTCAGACATTTAAACCTTATGAAGATCAATGGGCCCTAAGAACGTGAGATCATTACTACACCGATGACAATCGTAGCCGCTCCCAGCCAACGAATAAGATTCACATCTTCCCGTAGGACGATCGCCGATATGATTAGTACTAAGACATAACTCAGGCCAAGCATAGGATATGCGAAACTCAATTCAACACGGCTCAAAACGACCAACCATACTAACGCTGACAGCCCATATAAGAATAGACCAAGTATGACCATCGGATTCGAAACAACACCTACGGCAAAACGCCCTACAGAACTCGTGCTCATCGATGTGAACTTGCCGACTTCGTTCATCCCTAATTTAAGACAAAACTGCCCTCCGACTACGAGAATAATGCTAAATAGAATCATAGCTAGTGACTTGTACATTCAAATACTCCTTTAATGATCGAACCAGAATACCGTTCTCTATGAAAACTGACAATGATTGCCATCTTTAAGTATGAAGCAACTCAGGTTTTTCCAGCTTTGGTATAGTATAGAAGCAAATCAACCCGAATACAACATACCATATAGCGACTAGAAGAAATATTATGATCGTGGTCGGCTCCCAATTGGCCAGAAGCTGGCTGATCTTAAAATAGCCCAGTCCAAGCCACATTACCAACATATACTCTAGTACAACGAATACTACTATGACTGATACTAGAAGTCTTTTTTCAGCAATAAGAAAAACACCGTAAATACCGAATGGAACGATCATCGGTATCATCGGTTGGAGTACGTCCATACCGACTCCCCGGGGCCAAACACCCCAGAATATCAATACACACATAAATGGCACTACAAGAAAAGAAATAATATACCTGTAGTATCTGCGCAAACAGGCAAATACACCGTAATATGTGAAAAACCAAAGCGCCAAGCCGAGCATTCCGGGCAAAGCCGAATAATGCAGCGTCACAACCGGACCATGAAGAGGTTCGAGTGCATCCCTCCAAGAACCTCCTTGGAAAATCCCGCGCACGGCGCTGCCTATGCGCGGAATGATGTCTAGTGGAGGCATCAACGTATCGTAGGCGATCTTGAACCGGTCCATCAGTATCGAGATCACCGGGCGTCTCCGGAACATCTCCCAGGCATATTTTATTTCTTCGTTCGCATTGGTCGGATCCTTGATAATATAACCGATCGGATAAGTCGACATCCGTGAAGGATGCTTATAGACAAACATCGTCCAGTACAACCAGGGTGACGCAGCGAAAAAGAACCCCCCAAGCAGAGACGCCCATCTTCGAAAAGTCTGACTTTTAAAGAACGTCTCCAGAAATATATAGACAAATGCTCCACCCAGGTACAGCGCCGCCAACGGATGGGATAAGTAGGCGAAGGCCAGTGATGCGCCGGATAATGTATATAGTTTATGTTCAGCAATGAAATAAAAAGCGACTAAAAGAAAATATGCCATCATCAGCTTCGGCCAGGTAAAGAAGGTGTTAATAACAATAAACGGGTTTATGACTATAAATAACAGGGTAGCTTTAGCAATACCATCACCAAAAAACTTTTTAGCAAGCAAATACGTCGGCAGGAGAAAAATACTGGATAGCAGTGATGCTATCAGTCGGTAAAGCCAGTAGCCATCCTGGTCAATGAGCTGCCATGCTCGTCCGGGAAGTCCCCATACTTGCTCGGGTGGCACATCCTGATCAAGGGTAGCTTCAAAAAAAGCAGTCACAGCCCCCATCAATGGAGTACGGTCAGAAAAAAACCAGTCAATATAGAACTGATTCTCGTTTACATCAAGGTCATTAAGTATGAACTGAGCCGTCCTATACGGTATCTGGGGATCTGAAGGTAGGTACGGCGCTTTGACGCTTGAGGTCGTATCAGCGTTGTTTGTGGATGGCATATCTCCGGGTAGAGCCACAAATAAAATAGCGAAAAAGAATACTGCCACGGTGATAATGAGCGCGAATCTATCTACTTTTATTAACTCAACGTACAATTTCTGTCTGATAAAAAGAAACAAAGAAACACCCAAGGCCATAGCAGCAATAATAATGCATAAGGGTTTTATGGGTAGATGTAGTACATAGACCAGCATGGTGAATCCACCAAACAAGACTGCGCTTGCGCCAAAACTCAAGGTGACCCTCTCTTCCTCGCTAAGAGATCTAAATATAAGCGATACAAAAACATATCCCGGAAGAAAGAGAGAAACCAGGATAAACAAGGCAGAGCCAATATATTTGGATATATCAATAACTGCTGTTAAGATGCCGGTTCACAACCCTTATCAAGTTTTTCTTGCATAAACGTATAATGCCTCACCCATGAGTCTGGACTCAGCAAAGACGGTGGTCTTCGGTCCGATCATACCTGCCAGACGTTTTCCAAAATCTGATGAGATATTCCGTTCTATATTATCCCAGTCAATACCCATGCTGTAGACTCTGGCTATTTCAAAACCCGTCTCATGCAGCATTCTCTTTAAAGTTCGGAACGTAAAATAATATATATGATCTGGTGGACTATAGATCCACCACTTTTCCCTGATTATCCTGGCCGTAACCGATGCGATGTTAGGTGTGCAAATAGCGACTATGCCACCCTGCCTCAGCAATTCATGCGCTTTTTCCAGATTTGACCTCGGATCCCTAAGATGCTCGATCACATCCCATAAAGTGATGACGTCAAAATCTTTTTCCGGTAAATCCATGTCGAGTAATGTGCCGGCCGTAACATCGAGATCCAACTCTTCCCTGCCGAGCTTGGCAGCATACTCAGATATTTCAACTCCGTAGGGCCGCCAGCCATCTGCCCGGGCAACAGCCATAAAAGAACCGACGGCGCATCCGACATCTAACATTTTGTTTTCCCGCCGGTATTCCCGGATGTCATTGACCTTGTTGTAGTATAGACGCTGAAGGTTTGGCAGGCAGAAACCACCACTGAACTGGGGCATATACTCTTCCTGAAAATAGTCCTCCGTATATCTATTCTGAGAGTCATGATCATCGTGATCCAATATCGCGTACACTAAGTGACACTGTTTGCACCGGGTGACCCATATCCCTTCTTTCTGAAAAAGGTCATCCTTCTTGTTGCTGCCACACATAGCGCACTTTACCCCATCGACTCTGTCGATGCTAAACATCCTTTCCATCTGACCGGTACCGCATCCGGCGCCACTCGAGGTATAGAAGAACAACAAGAGCGATCGAGAAGATCACCAGAGCCGACAAACTGATCAGCAGTCCCAGCTTATAAGAGGTCGGCTCGTAACGAAAAACGACATCGTGGCGCCCGGCTGAAACGCATATTGCCCTGAATAGATAATCCGCCCGGTATATCTTGGCATCCTTGCCATCTATATAGGCCTTCCAGCCCGGATAGTAGATATCGCTTAGCACAAGGATCGCGGCCTTCGGCGAACTTACATCAAGCTTTATTTCATGCTCAGAATAGCTTAGAATCTCAGATTTTTGCTCTGATGTCCTATTTGAATCGTTTGACTGACTTTTGTTCCACTTGGGAGACTCCTCCAGAATAACCCTATCTTTAAATGAGACCTTACCCGATGAAAGCCTTTTTTGAAGCTGTGTCTCATTGTCGATCACCTCGACCCTGTCAACTATGAAAGCTCTTGGTAAAACATTTTGATTCTCGTATATATAAGCATCGCTACTATGGACTTGAGGTAGCGATGTAGTGATCGGCTCAGCCGAGACAATATATTTAACTCCCAACAAGTCAAGCAATGGTGATTCGAGAGACTCTGTTTTTTCAAGATTATGGATATGATTCATATGCGCGCTTAGACTCTGGTCTTCGATCAGACTTAAGAATTTAACATACGGTGTATATATGTATGTGTCAGAACCCTGAGTATCAAATATCTTATACGGGATACTAAGGTTTGGCGGTAGAACGGCGCTATCGCCGGCCCGGATGATCCTGGAGTAGTCCTGATTGTCACTGATAAATGTCGTTGCCGGAGTCTCGAAGTTCATTGTTTTTAGATCATACTGAGTATTATATTTCATGCCAAAGATAAGCAGATCGGCAACGACTAACAAAACGACGGCACCGACAAATAAATTAACCGGGATCCGCTTGATCGCTAACAGCAGCAATAGAAGAATGCCAGCCAGATAGAAGAAGAGGCCCTTAGCCAGGGTAATGGCAAGATAACGGCGCCCCAATGTGTTCACAAGCTTTGTTATAGCAGCTATCATGTCAAACTGCATGCGGAATTCTAAGACAAGATAAACAAGAACAGCAAAGCCTATCCCAATAGCCAGGTGGCCGATAGAAAACCTCTTAAGAGTCGACTTCAGACGGTCATGTTCTTGCTTCTTGACCATTTTCACCAGCTGATCGACCGTCAAACCGGACAGAACAGCGCCGGCAAACGTATATACATAGATGAATCTCCCGATCCCTCTCATCTGGTTGAAGCGGGGCACTAGCTCGTAGACGACTCTATAAAGAGGTGTCCCGAACGCCAGCAGCAAAGCTCCGGCTGACATGATCAGAAACAGTATCGTGTACTTGTTCTTCTTTAGGAATAGAGATAGTAATGTCAATATAAGTGGTATGACTCCTATGTACGCGCAATACTCCGTATAGTTTCCCTTTCCGTTGAAGTTGCTATCTACCTGGTTGCCGAAGAGATCGGGAAAAACGAATGTGGCTATATTCTGCAACGGTAGGGCTGCTTGAACATTGCTCTCATAGCTTTCTTTGGCTCTTACTATCTGATTTGAGAACTCGTATGTCGGTATGAGTTGCACTGCCGACAGAGATATCCAGACTACCATGATCAGGCCACAAAGAATGACCATCTTTATTACGAATTCTTTCCTTTCGCCACTTTTTACTACTTCCCAGACAATCCGGTATACGACATAGAACGCCCAGACCATAGCGATAAAATAGACGATCTGCATATGACCGCCCAGCGTCATGATCGTCAGCGATATCCCCGTTAAGATCGCATATAGAAACTTTTTTGTTCTTATCGTCTTTTCGGTCAAAAGCAGGATCAGCGGGATCCAGATACCCGTGCTTAGGAATGTAGCAAACTCAAGCCATGCTATAAAGAAACCGTTGAACATGAAGACAATGCCACCCAATAATGCGCCACCATGTGAGACATCTATAGTCCTTAAATATGCATACATCAGAATACCGGCTAGCATAATATGGATAATGATCTGGAATGTGTAAGCCTTTGGAACAGACAAAACTGCAAAGATAAGATTCAACGGATAGAAGACCGCTGTCTGTGAATTAGCCAGAAACGGCACACCGCTGAAGACATACGGATTCCACAACGGAATGATCCCTTGAGACAACGCCTCCGATAGCATACTCCGCCATGGATAGTACAGAAAGACAGGATCGAATAGCAGTGGATTATACATCTCGACACCTGGTTGCCCTTGACTCCACGGCTGGAAGTTTTGAACTATGTCAAAGGGAAACATTACACTGCCGAGAAAGAATGAACGCCAAAAAAATACGACCGCTACGACAACAAAACACAGAAGCGCAGCAATCGTATAAACAAGATTCTTCTGCTTTTCATTCAGAGTTGACCAGAATGTGATGGCAAACCACCCTTGCTTAAGACTTTATTGGATCAGTAGCTTTTAAAAAGCTTACCCCACTCGGTCTCCATGATCTCATCTACTCTTTTCTTACCTATAAACCGAAACCAGTAACTATCATGATAAAGCTTCGAAGCGATGAACGACCAACCGGCAACCGGTGAACGTAGTAGCATTTTCTCAAGCGGTTTTAATGGTCCATGATATATTGCCTTCTGCCCACGACTGGCAAATGTCTCCTGCTTGCCATGAAAACCAAAACTTACTGTGGAGATGTCTTCCCCGGCGATCTCGATTTCTCCTACATCACCACACCCCAGACCCCTCTCATGAGCAATCCGTATATAGTCAAGAGACATGGGATCGAATCCCATCATCTTGCTGGCCACCGCATCAATTGCTACCTGATCGTTGCTGGCAAGAATATAGTTCTTAATATGGGGAACCATGGCGCGCGGACCCGGCCCGTCACCGGCGATCGTCCCATCCATTACCGCGAAGACACCGGAATGGATCTCCTTCTGAATTGCCAGTAGATCGACAAGTGTCTCATGTATGACACTATGCGTCCAATGTCTGTTCTCGTTTAAAAGACCTCCGAATGCGTTCTTCATAGCACCGGTAGTCGTAGTAAAAACATGTGTTTTCATTGTCGGAAAATGAATGATATTTGTGTCAAGAAACCGCTTGGGGATATATATCCCATCCGGATAAACATCATCTAAAACCAGCATCTTCGCCTTTGGTTTGTACTTTATCCACTCCGTCCCGGGCTCATTAAGGCGCACCAGTGGAAGATCGTACCTCTCCTCTATATCCTTGTGTTTGTTTGCCTCACGTCCGACTTCATCATCGACTACAACCGTCCGGTTATGCGTAGCCACCAGCTTGTTTGGATCATAACCATCCTTGATCATTTGTCCGACTACTCCATCTAGCTGCCACGGCGCGGTCGAACAAGCAGGATAATAAACATGCCAGGATATGTTTATTTTTAAGTGTGTTAACTTATCTTTTGGTAGATAGTCCTCATATCCAGCCAGCTTAAGTAGTTTTCCATAGTCTTCGATGACCGTTCCCGGCGTAGTCTTTAAGACGGCTACTTTCGGTTGTCCCATCAAGTCTCCTCCTATTTAAAAAAATCTCCGAGTAAGTTTATCTGGTCAAAATATTGGATCATCAATACCAATAGTCCCCAAAGTCCGACTGTCAATATCATCGGCCGGTCATGGATCAGAATAGATTCGGGACTACCACCTTCACCTTGAATATGAACTACATATAAATACCGGAACAATCCATAAGCGATAAACGGGATCGTCACCATCATAAAGCGACTTTGAGTTGCCGAGAAAGTGTACAGCGAATAAGCGATCAAAGTGGTACCGGCAGCAATGGTTATCATAGCATCTAAAAGCTCCGGTGAGTACTCGGACAGGACACGACGGTGATCGTCCGAGTGCTGTTCAAGTATGACCAATTCATGACGACGCTTACCAAATCCCAGCACCAGCGACAGTAGAAAAGCACATAGTAAAAGCCACGGAGAGATCAATCCCGGCACTATGACACTACCCGCCAAAGCGCGTAAAACAAATCCGATTGAAATAATAATAACGTCCAGTATAGCTATGCGCTTAAGAAACATGGTATACATGGTTATCAATACAACGTAGGAAAGCGCTATCATCTGGAATGCCAGATTCTGATAGACCGAAAGGACTGCTCCCGCTCCCAGCAAAGCAATGGCAAAAACAAACGCCGTGCCAATGCTCACCCTTCCATCCGCTACCGGTCTCTTCTTCTTCTCCGGATGGTTTTTATCCTGTTCAACATCTAAAACATCATTAAATGTATACATCGCGCTTGAAAGCAAGCAGAACGTTATGAATGCAAGAACCGACTTGACAACAAGAGACACGTCCAGAAAGCTACCGGAGAAGATGATCCCGGCAAACAAAATCAGGTTCTTCGTCCATTGTTTTGGCCTGGCTAAAAGAAGTAGATCTTTTACCAACTTTATCATCCTACCCTTTGTCCCGGTTCATTTCTTTGCTATCCTCGATCATCAAAGAACTGACCTTGTTGCCAATATCGATCGCGTTGCTGACTCCTCTGTCTTCCGGATAGATCTGACTCATCTCCGCCATATATAATCCGGGGACACCGGTACGAAACGGTGGAACTCTGTCAAGATGATTAACCGAGCAAATCGGTTGGGCAAACTCGTCTTTTACGACTATAAGATCCTGAATCCAGCTCTCATCAAACTCAGGATTTATTAAGACCAGCTCTTTGATCAAATGCTCTCTATGTTTTTCAGTTGTCATATTATAAAAATCCGAGTCTGCCGGCAAGTAATAGGGAACATAAGCTATACTGCTACCCTCAAGCTTGGGCAGCGGATTTAGATTACTATACTCTATTATACCTGCAAACGTTATTCTCGAGTCGTGAGCGTTCAACCAGAAATTGTCCGTTAGATGTTGCTTAAGCCTAAGAAACATACACGCAACCGCATAGTACTCGACTTCGCTTAACCGGTGCTCAAGGCCTTCCGGTAATGAAGTGGAGAGTCTTAAGAAGAGGGGCACCGGTAGTGTCGATACTACCTGGTCAAACTGAAGTTGCTCGCCATTTACTTCGACCCTTGTCTTCTCACCTTCCTGCGTCGCTATCCCGGAGACTCCGGAGTTTAGCCTGATTTCTCCACCAAAGTCGATTATCTTCTGTTCCATCCGGTCGATGAGTGTTTGAGTGCCGCCTTCAACAAACCCGAGTCTTTCCCGCTGCATTCCCTTGACTCTGGACTGAGCCACTCTCTTAGCGCGGCCCCAGAGCCATGCGGCTGATATATCATCTGCCCTATCTCCGAACTTCATCTTCATAAGTGGTTCCCATATCTCTTCATAGGCATTTTTCCCAATGTGTTTTAACAGCCATTCCTTGGATTTGACCCCGTCTAATCGCTGCCAGTTCTTTATTCTACTTGTATATAAAATGTTTAGGCCGAAGCGAAACCTGTTTAAGAAACCGATCGGCTTAAACCTTAGTAGATCGAACGGAGTTGAAAAATCATACATATTCCCGTGAGCATAGTAACTCATCCGGGTCTCGGTCCAATTAAGCTTGTCACCCAACCCGAGCTCGTCAAGCATGTCGAAATAAGGGATGTCTCTCATACATATAAAGTGGTAGTACTTTTCTACCTTTATAGGGCCGACATCTATTGAACTTGCCAAACCACCCAATACATCATCTTTTTCAAATAGAGTTACCTTCAAGCCCTGGCTAGCAAGTCTATAGGCAATCGTCAAACCCGTTATACCACCACCGATTACAGCAACAGACAAATCATCTTCCCCTTTCTTTATGACCATTGTGGCCCATACCGCGATCCCTTGATGATATCATCCCGATATTTGCGACCTTTAAACACAAACCAGATCTTATACCACTGGATCGCACCCCAGCAGGCCAATTTAAATAACCATGTGTCAAAAACCAGTTTCTGGACGACTCCGTGACGGAGCACCATTTCGACCACAGCTACCTGGTTGTTCTTTCCAGAGCTAAATTGAAGATCAACGCCTGATATATCCTCGCCTTTTATTTCGATCTCGCTAGTTTTATTGGTACCCAGGCCCCGTTCCTCGCAGTATTGAAGATGCTTGATCTCGGAGGGATCAAAGCCCATCACACGAGCAGCTACGTTGTCCAAAGCAACTGGATCACATGAGGCTAATATGCGATCGGCGATCTTTGGTATTCCTGATTTTGGCCCATTTCCTTCAAGCCCGACCGTACCATCCATCACCGCAAACTTGACTTTTACCAGACTGTTCACATCCGCCAACGCTTCATTGAGAACCGGATGGTAATTATGTCGCAGCTCGCGAAGACAACCCCACTGGTTCTTGATCGCTCCTGTTATAGTCGTCCGGCCATGCGTTTTCATAAGCGGCACAGTAATAACATCGGTTCTGAGCAGGATTTCCGGCAAGTCGACTTCCCCTATAACTGCGTTTTCTTCCATCTTGACTTTCTTAAAGCTTCCTTTTGACATGTTTATCCATTCAACATTATATTTGTCACAGACTTTGTCCAATCCAGTCTGTTTCAGCGCTCTTTCCACATCAACAAGGACCTGGCTTGACTCGACAATATATATCTTACCGACCCGGTTCTTTATTGTCTCGATGATTCCTTCTACAACCCATGGAGCTGAAACCGCCCCAGGTAAAAACATATCCCAACCCAGATTGACTTTAAGAGAGACTTCAGAACCTTCGTCAATAGAACTGCGCCATTCGGCCAGCTCCATTGCTTCCCTTACCTTCCCGATGACATCCCGGGCTGAGACCTTCGCATCCCCACCATTAATATTAATAACCGAAACTATAGATGACATTTGTCTCCTCTACAATCTTGATCGTATCTTTTTGTAAACACGTTTTGCGCGAGAAACAGTACCTTCCGCTATATTAGGTGTATTGTTCTTATCTCGAAGATCGACCGCTCTGACCGGATCCATGCAGAATCTGCTAAGCGGTCCGATGATTTCCTCCCATTTAAAACCCTGTGCCGTTTCTTTCTCATTTCTCCGGTAGGTTTGAGCTAGGTCATCATCAATAATTGTCAATATAGCTTCTTCAACACCGGATATGTCATTAAAACCAACGGTCATACCCAGGCTCTTTTCCTCGACCAGATCAGCCAGAGCATCCCCGCAAGTAGTAATAATCGGAAGGCTTGCCCATATATAATCGAGAATTCTTGTTCGAAAAGAAAACTGAGTCTCCAGATGCTCTAAATGAAGGCTTATACCGATATCAGCTTCCAGAAGATAATCAACCCTATTATTGTAAGGGATCCATGCATTGAAGAATACAAACTTATCGAATAGATCAAGCTCTTTGCTCAGCGCGATTGCATCACTGCACATCTTCATCTCAGGTATTTCAGGGTTCGGGTGTTTGACTCCGGCAAAGAACAGTTTAACATCATTTCGAACAGCGCATATGTGTGACATCGCCCTGATCAGAGTTATCGGATCAAACCAATTCCAAATACCTCCACCCCAGTAGATGATCTTGTCTGTCGGCTGTATGCCTTTGCGCACACCTTTTAAGACCTGTTTCGAATGGACCGCCTCTTTCG
>SDBS01002091.1_pt1 | contig 20123 bp, 16 predicted proteins | sample 2277091 | NCBI WGS metagenome assembly SDBS01 (sample SAMN10404972, study PRJNA504765) | marine sediment metagenome | isolation source: marine sediment core GS10_PC15, 163 cmbsf | place: Arctic Ocean: Southern Knipovich Ridge | collected 2010 | reverse complement strand
GTGGCTATCTGCTGGAGGTGTATCATGTCACTTTTGGCGAATACGCTGCATCTGCCTGCTATTCTGGGAGGGTCCTCTGATTTTAATGCAAGCTCACCAAACTCTTTTTCTATTGAAACCCCGATCCGTTTTGCCTGCTGGTCTAAAAAGGAGCCCGTTCCGGCCGCGCATATGCTGTTCATGGCAAAATCTGTTAATCCGGTTCTGCCGTCACCGGTATCCATGAAGATGAGTTTTGAGTCCTCACCGCCCATTTCGATAATTGTTTTTACCTGCGGGTAATGGCGGGACACAGATGTGGCCTGGGCCACGAGCTCATTCACGTAATGTCCGCCGATAAGCTCTACCGCGAGAAGACCGCCTGTTCCCGTAATTGCGACGTTGCCGATATCTTCCAGGCTGTATTTTTCAAGAATCCGGTTTAATACATTTTTTAACAGATGAAAGGGTTTGCCCTGGCAGTAATCGTAATGGTTCTCCACAATTTTGCAATTATTATCGATAACTACCGTGTTAATTGAAACTGACCCGATATCGAGTCCTATATGGTGTGTCATTTAAAATTTCCTGATTATGTTTTGATACAATTCGAAGATGCATTTAAATATAATATAAAAACGAGAGAAAGGCTGTAATTATTCAAGTTGCAGTTAAACTTTTTGCCATATAAGCCTTTTCCTAGCAGTAATTCCTTATTATTATATTCAAAAAATTCTCTAAGATAAAAAAAAGGAATTGGTGATTTGTGGAAATGAATGTACTGGTAACCGGAGCTGATGGGTTTTTAGGGAGCAATCTTGTGCGGGAGTTGGTTGGCCGGGGTTATAGAGTTCGCGCCCTTGTTGAACCGGGACGTAAAACCGGCAACCTGAATGGCCTTGAGATAGATGTCCGCCGGGCGGATATTCTTAACGTTGAAAAAGTAACTGAAGCAGCAGAAGGCTGCAGTTACATCATCCACACAGCCGCCATAACAAACACATGGCCGACCAGGTCAACACTTTTAAGACAGGTCAACATTGAGGGAACCTGTAATATTATTACTGCTGCTAAAGAGAACAGCGTAAAAAGGCTTGTTTATGTGGGCTCCGCGAACTCCTTCGGGTTTGGTCCGAAAGAAGATCCGGGTGATGAAACGCGGCCATACAGCGCTTCAAAATACCGCCTGGATTATTTTAACTCAAAGCACCAGGCTCAGCAGATTGTTCTGGAAGAAGTTAGGAAAAACGGGCTGAGAGCTGTTATCGTCAATCCCACGTTTATGGTGGGGCCTTTTGATTCGAAGCCAGGATTCGGGGTTATAATTCTTGCCGTCTATCATGAACGTATACCGGGCTGCGCGGTTGGAGGCAGAAATTATGTGCATGTCAGGGATGTTGCTGTCGGAATAGTGAATGCTCTTGACAGAGGGCGGATAGGGGATTGTTATTTACTGGGAAACCGGAACCTGTCTTACCGGGAACTCTTTGACATGATCGCGAAGGTTACGGGTGTCAGACCTCCAAAATATACATTTCCCCCTTTTATAATAAAGATATACGGAATGTTCGGAACTTTTTTAGGAACCATTGCGCGTAAAAACAATGTTGTCAGCTTTGCTATCGCCAGGATAGCATGTGATGAGCATTATTACACGGTACAAAAGGCGGTCAACGAGCTTGACCTGCCGCAGACACCAATAGAAACAGCGATAAAAGATGCCTTCGTGTGGTTTCAGCAAAATGGTTACGTTGAAAGGAAAATTTGATAATACAACCTCAATGTATATTCCGACAAAAGTCCATTAGTGCCTTCTACTCATGCACTGCTTTAAACATAGCCATAATATTCCGGGAGGGGACATCTGACATAATGTTATGCACCTGCTGAAATACAAATCCTCCCCCTGGAGACATGATCTCAACATTTTTCTTAACATGCTGTCGAATATCGGCAGGTTTTCCATTGGGTAATATTTCTCTGGTATCACAACCTCCTCCCCAGAAGGTTAGATCCTTACCAAACTCCCTCTTCAATTTATGTAATTCCATATCAGTGCACGTAAATTGTACGGGATTTATAATCTCAAGGCCTGCATCGATCAAATCTCCAAGCAATGGATACACTCCACCACAGCTGTGTAAACTGACTTTTACCTGTGGGCAGAGTTTTTTTGCGTGCTTCCAGAGGATCTCATGCCTTGGTTTAAAGAATTCCCGGTACATTTTGGGTGACATTTGAGGGCCCGTCTGCATACCAAGATCATCTCCAAAACCGATAATATCAATATATTCTCCAACGGCATTAAGATAATTAGTTAAATTTTCCAGATGCAGTTCGGTCAATTTATCTAAATAAGCGTGTACACGCTCTGGATCTGCGGCCAGCAGATAGAGAAAATTATCAATACGGAAACAAAATTGTCCGATTTCTACTAAATTGCCCCCGAAAGTAGCGTATATCGCACGGTCTGTTGAATTACGCAAATTTTTTGCAGTTGTTTTAAATATTTCCAGCCCCTGCTTATCAAATCCGGCCGGCGCGGGCGGGGTTCCAAGCCTGCACCACAGTATCTGCCGTAAATAGTAAGGTAGCTTTTCAAAAGTTCGATCGTCACTATTTTGCAACGGAAAGTATGTTTGTTCAAAATAGAGGCATCCGTTTTTTTGAATACAAATGACCTGCTCTTCATCACCATACACCACATTGCCTTCTTTTATCCTCTCAACTTTGATAAAAGCAGGTATTTTACATGGAGTACCATCCTGTAATTCCCAGTCCTGCCAATAATTCTCCTTTTTATAAAAATCATGTCCAAGTTCTACGACATCAGCTCCAATAATATTCAGAACATCGTCTTCAACCAGGGCAAGCTGCTGGATAAAATCATACACATATAACTGACCGGGGGGCAAACCTAAATGCTGGCGTAACCTCTTATATGCCTGAACCATAATTCCGCTGGATCGGTGCCCGCTAAAATCAATTGGGACCTGATCCGGTTCTTTGTGATTTACAGCTGTTATTATACGCTCTCGCGGTGTCATTGAAAAATACCTCCTGAAATCTTAATTTTTTACCACCCAAAATATTATCTATATAACTTTCTCATCCTTGTGTATGTAAACTTCAGTAAAAAATCGACAAGCCCGGGGAAAAGTAGAAGGATCAGCCTGGTTAATTTCCCGAGCAGCGTCAGTACTGTTTTGAACCTTCTTTTTTTAATACTTTTCAGGATTAACCTGGCTACCCTTTCCTGGGGAATTTGAAAGGAAGGATTTACCGGAATCAGGGAACCGTCGGCAGATAGTACCTTTTTATCGGGATCGTTTTTGGTGAAGCTGATATAGATGATGCCGACATGCATCCCCGAACCTGCCAGCTCGATTCTAAGAGATTCGGCCAGTCCTGTGAGTCCCATTTTTGCCGCGCTGTATGGAGAAGCCATGGGAAGGCCCCTCAGACCCGCAATACTGGATATGAAGATAAGGCTCCCCTCTGTCTTTTTCAAATACGGGAGGGCGAACCTCGAAGTAAATACCGGGCCGAGGAGGTTTCCTTCAATAACCCTGCGGAGGATATCCGTCTGGATATCCTCAAATTTACCCCTTATTATTGTTCCGGCATTATTTATCAGTATATCGATACGGCCGAACTTAGTGTAGGCCTTTTCAATAAGATTACGGCTTTCTTCAGGAGAGGTTATATCTCCCGGTACGGCAATGACAGTGTGGCCTTCGGCTGCCATTTTTTTTCGGGTTTCTTCCAATCTGCCGGTATTTCTTCCATTCAGGACCACACTGGCGCCGGCCTCTGCCAGAGCATAGGCAGTTGCCCTTCCTATTCCGCGGCTTGAACCGGTTATTACAGCTACCCTGTTTTCAAAAAAACGTCCAGCCATCCTGAATTAACCGCCTATATTTTCTTAGTGATAGCAAATAAAATATTTTACCCTGTGGCAATAGCTGCTTTTAATCGAAATACTAATCTATACCGGGTTGAATCGCAAGTAAAATTTATCGCCGGGTTATTGTTTCATTTACGAACAGTACCTTTTGCAGGATTACAACAACTGCGAGCCGGGATAAACGTAATAGCAGGCGATTTTTATCAGCATCATATCATACCCCTAACTTGACTCTCATCCCTGTAATTAATACATTTCAACCACAACATGGAAAGGAGCGGATCCTATATGCCTGCTTATGGCAAGCAATCAGGCAGAGGTCCGGTGCCCAGGCTGAACTCGGTAACCGACCTTGTTGAAATAGCGGGAAATATGACTGCATCGGCTGTGGCTGTGGCCGGTGGAGACCGTATCGAGGATCTGCGGCTTGTAGAATCGGCACGGGATCACGGGATAGTTGAACGGATCATTTTAATCGGCAATAAGGAGCAGATCAACAGGGCGTTGGACGATGTAGGAATTGAAGTCAGTCCCAGGGACATAGTACATTCAGAAAACGACGAAGAGGCTGCCGCTGCTACAGTTAAACTTATCGGGGATGGCGTCGTTGATATTGTTCTCAAGGGAGATATTTCTACACCCGTGCTCAACCGGCACATGCTTACTCTTGCTGTGCGATCCACTGTAAGTCTTGTATCGATTTTCGACGCGGACCCGATTTCGGGGGGCCGGCCGGTTATACTGACCGATGCCGGGGTCACCACCGTATGCAATTTCGGGCGAATGGTTGACCTGATCCGAAACGCGGTTGATGTAGCGCAGGTGGTGATGGGGATAGACAGGCCGCGCGTTGCCATCCTTTCGGCAAATGAAAAACAGATTGCTTCACTTCAATCGACCTGGCTGGGTTCAAAGCTGAGTGAACGCGCGTGGCCCGATGCTGATGTTTACGGCCCTCTTTCCTTTGACCTGGCGACCGATCCGGCTTCTGTTGCCATTAAGGGTCTGCCCGATAGGGCTGCGGCCGGTAAAGTTGCAGGTAACGCGGACATACTGGTCTGTCCGGGAATCGACTCCGCTAACATCCTGTATAAGGCTATTTCTTCGATGGTAAGATACGGACAGGCTTCAATTGCCGGTATAACGGTGGGGTTTCCCGTCCCTTATATAATACTTTCCCGTGCGGATTCCCTGCAGACACGCCTGGAATCAATCGCACTGTGCAGCATCTACGCGCAGCGAAGCGGCCGGAAAGACACGCGAAGGATACCCGCTGAAAGAAGAATCAGGGGAAAGATTTACCGGATCCTAACAGTTAGCCTGACCTCAAAATCAATAAAAATTGGCCTATATGAGAATGAAAGATGTATCAAAGAAACCGAAGTTGTGTTACAATCTTTAGCTGAACAGGCACGGACTGAAGATATGTCTGGACAGGCACATGCTGAAGTAAGCGATGAGGCTGAAGATATGTCTGAACGGGCACATGCTGAAGATCTGGCGGGGCTTGTCATCCGTACGCTCGATCAGTGGGACCATATAGAGGTGGATGCTGTTGCTGTAAGGGAGCTGAAGCTGCCCGATCCCGGTAGAAGAATTCGAGGCGGCACCTACCCTGTCTCTGAAAAACAGGATGGTAAGATTAATATTGATAGTAACTTTGTTTCATCCGTGCAGGAGCTTCATTGGAAATCCGGAGTTAGGGGTATGAGTATCCCGGTTGCCGCTGCACTGGCACAGAAGTTCGAAGTGCCTGCTTTTGCGGTAATTCCCGATATTGCCGGTAAATCCGCCGCAGGTGCTGAACCTGTTAAATATCCTCAGTCATTGTGTCAGGGCGGTACTGATTACTTTCACATACTTACAGCAGCAAAGGAGGCAGCGGAAGAGACCGGCAGGCCTGTGGATGACATCAATCTTGTTGTAGCATATCTGGGCGAGAGTTTTACGGCGGCCGCAGTAAGCAGGGGTAAGATAATTGATGTGAGCCCCGCTGTTCCTGGTTGCGGGCCGTTATCCGTCAAAAGGGATGGGAATCTAAATGTCAGCGACCTCATAACAATGTACTGTACAGGGAATCTGTTCTACAGCGAGCTTGTGGAAGAACTGAAGAGGTCCGGGAAAGTTCCGGAATATGCGGGAAGGCAGTGCATAGAGGCGGATGAAAAACAGCTGCATAAAGGCGAAAAAGGTTTTCAGCAGGTTGCGGATGCCCTGGCATATGAAATTTCAAAAGAAGTGGGGAGGATGTTCGCGGCCGCAGGCTGCGACGTGGAGGCCATTGTTCTGACCGGAGAGCTTGTACGGGACCCTATGATAAAGGCAGCCGTGAGGCACAGGGCCGTCAGACTGGCACCTGTTATTGTGCTGGAAGGCTCAATAGAGATGTCAGCACTGGCACGGGGGATCAGTAAAAATCTGTCAGGCCGGGGAAATCAGTAAAAATCTGTCAATACCTGGAGATTAGTAAAGATCTTTCAGGTCCGGGGAGGCCGGCAGTTAAATAAAAGAGGACAGGTTCCTGAAATATGGAGAATCGAGACATGAGTAAACAGGGGAAACGTAAATGGGTTTTCAGGGCGCATGTGTTGGACCGTGCCGGGGCTTTGACAAGCATCGCGTCCGCTTTCAGCAATGAGGGTATCAGCATCGATACAGTCGTAGGCCACGGGTTCGAAGAGAAAGCTTCTGTAGACGGGAGTGTGGTATTAACCTTTAACTGCACCGAGAAAGAGAAGGACATACTGGTCAGAAAGGTGAAAAGGCTTGGCAAGGTAATCAGGCTGGAGGAGCGGCCTTACGAGTCCCAGAGTCTTCGAAAATCGGCTATAATCCGTACTAACAGGCGCCTGATACCCCGTGATGTCGCGGGTGAAACAGCTTTTCTGACCTGTGAGCAGGTGGATGTTAAGGCATCTGAATGGACCTTTTTTCTGGCAGGCTCTCCCAGTGAGCTTGATCAGATTCTCGAGCGTCTTGAAACTGACGGTGTGGTCAGAGACATTGTTTATTCTCTTATAGGTTTATAATAGAGGTTGTCCAACAACCTCCAATTAGGCTGTCCCATACCTACAGATTTTACATTTGATGCTATATATTACACAAATTATTGTGTCTAAATAGCTAATTTCTATGTTAAGGGACAGCCTGAACAGGCAAAGAAAATGAACCTGGATAAATTCGGCAGGGCTTACTCTGATTTTTTCAGCAAGTATAACATTTCCACTAAAATTTCGGTGGATGACGCCCCATTGGAAATGCACAAGGTACAGGCAGTCGGCCATGTGGATGATCTTGAGAAACTCCTTGAAAAATGTTCCTGTATGAGCGTTGATGAGCTGAGTTTTGAGTCAGACAGGTATTTTAATAACTCATTTGTGGGGGAGGCCTTTTTTTACCATGCAATATCAGGGCTCATGGAAGGGAAAGGGATGGATGAGATATCGGATGCGTTTATGAAAAGCTCAAAAATTGCGGACAATCCTTACAGGTTCCACCAGCTTCACGGCGGCTGGGTACAGGATCATTCAAACGCGATTTTTATTTTTCTTGACTGGGATGGCACACTTGAAGTTTACGACAGACAGCTTGAGAAGTTTAAGTTAAGGGAAAAGGCCGTTCGATTTTTAAGGCATTATAAACAGTTAAATAAAGATTTAGGTGTGAACAAGTATAAATTTATAATCACATCCGCGAGCCCGAATATTGATGAAAAGGTAAAAGCATATCCTGAAATTCTTGATCTGGTTGACGGGATATCTTCTGTAACGGGCATAACACGGTTAACAAAGGAAGAAAATAAAAAACAGGTTTTTGGTAAGCTTTACACAGATATTTGTAAAAGGCTGGGAATTCCATTCAGCAGGGCAATCGCGGTTACAGATTACTGGTTTGACAGGTCTGTTGAAAATACTTTTCCGATAAACACAATAGTGACCCCTCCTGAAATTTCCGCTGATTACTGGATCAAGGTTATTGATACCTTTGAAAGAAAAGGGGATGGGAATCTGTACATGGGGTTCACGGAGCTCCGCAGAAGTCCCTATGAATTCAGAGACGTAACGATCCTTGATACAAATCAAATTGATTCTGTCAGGACATATACTATCGGGAGTGGAATTTATCTATTCAGGACCACTCTTCTTGGGGACTGCTTTTTTATTCATCCCGGAAAGATTCAGCAGAAAATGCCTGATTTTATCGAAAAAAGCCTGCAGAGTATTTACAGGATTATTTTTAAGAAATATTAGTCGCGTTGACGGTAATGCAGCTTGTGTGGAGCACATTTATGAAAAAGAGAGATTTCAGTAAATTGTTAGAAGAACTTCAGGCGGAATATACGAAAAAATCGCCGAAATCCGCTTCATTAAATAAAAGGGCAAAAAAATACCTGGTGGATGGAGGCAGTCACGCATTACGTTTAATCCAACCTTTCCCGCCGCGTATAATTTCTGCAGGAGGAGCCTGGGTCAGAGATGAAGATGGCCACGATATCCTGGATTTCTGGCAGGGACACATGAGCAATATTCTTGGACACAATCCTGATTTTATCACAGAAGAACTCTCTAAGGCCTTTCAGAGGGGTTTCGGTCTTCAGTCAGGCTTTACAGATCAATTACAGCTTGAAACAGCTAATATATTGTGCAGGCAAACAGGGGCTGAACTGGTCCGGTTTACAACCAGCGGTTCACTGGCAACAATGTACGCTTACTTTCTCTCACGTTCTTTTACCGGGCGTAATTTTATAATGAAAGCAGGCGGCGGGTGGCATGGCGCTCAGCCATGGGGGCTCAAGGGCGTAAAGTATCACGCCGACAGCGAAGGTGGTTATAATTACGTGGAGAGCGAGGGCATTCCGGCGGCTGTAACTGATGAAATTATCATAACACAATTTAATAACATAGATATGTTAAAAGATCGGTTTAAAAAATACGGCGGCCGGCTTGCCTGTTTGATTATCGAGCCGTTTTTAGGGAGCGGGGGACTCATACCTGCTTCAAAAGAATATTTACAAAGCTGCAGGGAATTGACTGACCGGTACGGAACAATGTTAATATTCGATGAGGTGGTCAGCGGTTTTCGTTTTCATCCCGGGAACCTGGGCGCCCTGTACGGGATACAGCCGGACCTGGCAACATTTGGCAAGATCATGGGCGGCGGCATGCCTGTGGCTGCCGTGGCAGGCCGTAATGATATCATGAGCCTGGTGGGAATTGAGAAAAACAACAGGGTGAAGTTTTCAGGAGGAACCTACTCAGCGCATCCCGCTTCTTTACTGGCAGCTAAAACAATGATGACATACCTTATTGAAAATGAGGACAGGGTTTATCCGCGTCTCGCGGAATTGGGCGAAAATGCGCGGCGAACAATGGAGTCCGCATTTATGGAAGAGGGGATCTTTGCGCTCTGCACAGGTTACGGTAATGATATGGTGCCGGGAAGTTCAATGGTCACGCTTCATTTTCCCTATAAAGATGATGTTTCACTTGAGAACCCGGAAAGTATATTTGATCCGTCTGTCTGTGACTCCGTACTCAGCCGGGACATTGTTGAATTGGCGTTATTATTGGAGAATGTGCACATGTTGAAAGGCCATGGGGCTGTTTCAACTGCCCACACAGATGATGATTTAACTTTTCTAAGTCGTGCCTGTCATCAGGTGGCCCGGCGTATCAAACCGTATTTATAAAATACACAGGCCCCTGGCACCACCTTCTGTATCTAAAGAACCATTTTATATGTTAAGGGACAGCCTGAATTTTCAAGAAGTATTAGCCGGAAAAATCAAAAACCACAGGAGATGAAAGGGCTAAATAATCTCTTACATTCATCACAATTGAATCGGTTAAAGACCCCGCGTTAAATGCTATGCGCTCATTAGCTGTTATGGACAGATCAACATACAATTCCAGATCCGTGATAGGTGAACCGAAAGGGGGGACAGAGCCCGGCACCAGCCCTGTGATTTTTAGAAGTTCCTCCTGCGTTGCAAAGCGGGTCCTTTTTACATGAAAATATTCCTTGATTTTTGAAGAATTCAGTTTCCTGGACGCGCTCAACACAAAAAGTTTGAAGGAATCATTTATTTTCAGAAGGATCGCTTTACCGCCGATACTGATATCCTCGCCTCTCGCTATTGCCGACTCCTCGGATGTCCTGGTTGGTTCATGATGAATTTCCCGAAACCGGACAGAATTATTCTCCAGATACTCCTTTATTTTTTTATAGGTATTGGTGGTTTCCATTTTTTCTCCCATCCGCTTTACAGATGTGCTTTTCTGCTGGCTTCAGCATCCCCTATTTTAAAGGCGGCTTTTGCCTTTTCAAGACTTCTTGTCAGCATGTTTAATGCCTCCTCAAAAACTACGTGACAATGATTCCTGATGTCATCATAGGCTATAGATGTTAATATTATACAAAACTTGACATTCATAAAGTTAAAAATTATGGTTAAGCTAGTTGCTGGCTTTGATCCCGATTGAGCAATGCGGGAATATGTTTTACCATCTATGGCAAAAAATTGAGGCTAAAGGGGATTTCCTGTGAATTTTATACCCGCGAAGGTACCGCTATCAAAGAACACCGGGCCTGCGTTCTGGTTTGCGTTCCGTAACGATGAGCTTTTGGTTAAAATGGCTGATGAGAGAACTATTATTCCATGTATCAATGATTTAAGCTCTTTTAACCTGAAACCGGTCAGAATCCAGTATATCGGCACCCTTGATGAACGCCCCTGCTATTCAGCGGAGCTGAAAAAAGATGTTCAGGCACCTGAAGGCATGTCTTTTCATGGACTGCGGCAGATATTTGTACCATTGGCGGATGACCTTTTCCGGATTGCCGGCCGCGCCATACAGATTATGAAATGGGATCAGAACCACCAGTTTTGCGGCCGCTGCGGAAATTCCACGGGAACAGTGCATACGGAGCATGCAAAGGTGTGCGTAAAATGCGGTTTAAGATGTTATCCCCGTTTGTCCCCTGCAACAATAACAGCAGTGATAAAGGGTAAACGTATACTTCTCGCGCACGCCGGCCGCTTCCCTTCTAAATTGTACAGTGTTATTGCCGGATTCACGGAATCAGGAGAAACACTGGAGGAATGTGTGAAGAGAGAAATCATGGAAGAAGTCGGTATTGAAGTGAAGAATATACGATATTTCGGCAGCCAGCCCTGGCCCTTTCCGGATTCTCTAATGATCGCGTTTACAGCCGAATATGCCGGTGGAAAAATAGTTATAGATAAAAATGAGATCGCAGATGCCGGCTGGTTTTCTGCAGATGATCTTCCCGGGATCCCGGATAAGGTTAGCATAGCGCGCCGGCTAATCGACTGGTTTGTCGCAAATTACTAGCAGGTTATTCCGCGGTGACGCTTTTCGCGAGATAAAGCCAGGATGGATCAGTGAATTTGCGGGGGATTTGACTGCGGCTATTCCACGGTAACGCTTTTCGCGAGATTGCGCGGCTGGTCGACATCGCATCCCCTCTCCATGGCTACATGATACGCGAGAAGCTGGAGCGGAATGACATTTACGATCGGGGACAGGAATGTCATTGTCTCAGGGACTTCAAAAATGCCGTCCGAAAGTTCTTTTATTTTTTCATCACCCCGGGTGACAATGGATATAACACTTCCGTTCCTTGCCTTGATTTCCGCGATATTGCTCATGATCTTTTCGTATACGGCATCTTTCGTGGCAATAACAATAACCGGCATATTTTTGTCTATTAAAGCAATGGGCCCGTGTTTCATTTCAGCAGCCGGGTATCCCTCAGCGTGGATGTAGGATATTTCTTTGAGTTTAAGCGCTCCCTCAAGAGCAACAGGAAAGTTGTACCCCCTCCCGAGATAGAGCGCGTTGCTGTGTTTTGACAGGCTTAGTGCTATCTCCTTTATCTCTTCGTCTTTCTTTAAAACTCTTTCAACAAGATCGGGAATCTCACCAAGTGCTTTTGCAATCTTTATCCCGCTTTCGAGCGGAAGGTTTTTCATTCTTCCCAGCATGAGCGCGATCATGGCAAGGACCAGTACCTGTGATGTGAACGCTTTTGTTGAAGCAACTCCAATTTCCGGTCCGGCGTGTATGTACACTCCGGCATCGCTTTCACGGGCTATGGTGCTTCCGACAACATTACAGATCCCGAGGACTATGGCGCCTTTCCGCTTTGCCTCTTTCATCGCTCCCAGGGTGTCCGCGGTTTCTCCTGATTGGCTTATTACAAACACGATGTCACCCTCGTTAATGATAGGGCTCCTGTACCTGAACTCCGATGCGTACTCCACCTCAACCGCTATGCCTGCTAACTCTTCGATCAGATATTCGCCAATGAGCGCGGAGTGCCATGAGGTGCCGCACGCGGTTATAATAATCCTGGATGAGTTCTTCAGCTGGTTTGTGTATTCTAAAAGACCGTCAAGCCTGACTGTTCCTTCTTCGTGGTTGAGCCGCCCTCTCAGGGTGTTTCGAAGAGAGGTTTTCTGCTCAAAGATTTCTTTGAGCATGAAATGGGGGAATCCTTCTTTTTCGATCATATCGAGGTTCCACGATATCTGTTGTACCTTTTTTGACACTTTTTTATTAGACATGCTTTTTACACTGAACCCGTCACGTTTCAGTTCCACGATTTCGTCATCTTCGATGTATATAATCTCATTGGTATAACGAAGAATTGCCGCCACATCCGATGCTATAAAAAACTCGTCTTTGCCTTTTCCGATAAGGAGGGGGCTTCCCTTACGCGCGGCAAATATTCTATCGGGTTCCTTTTTTGAGATGATAGCGAGGCCGTAGGTGCCTTCAACTTCGGCGAGTGCGGCGGGAAGGGTATCGAAAAGACTGCCGCTGTAATTCTCCTCGATGAGATGGGCAATTACCTCTGTGTCGGTGTCGCTCTTGAAAACATGGCCCCTGTTCTCGAGGTATTTTTTAAGAGCGGAATAATTCTCAATTATCCCGTTGTGTACAATTGTAATTTCACCGTTGCAGTCCGTATGGGGATGGGCGTTTATTCTGTTAGGAACCCCGTGTGTCGCCCACCTGGTGTGCGCGATTCCGGCAGTCCCTGAATAAGAGCTGTTCTTTAATAGCTCCTCAAGGTCCCGAACTTTACCTTTTGTCTTTTTTATAATAAGGCCGCTGTTTTCGAAAAAGGCAAGACCGGCAGAGTCATAACCCCTGTATTCAAGTCTCTTCAGCCCGTCGATCAATACGGGAACCGCACGGTTTTTCCCTATGTACCCCACTATTCCGCACATAAATGCTCCTATTTATGGTTTTATCTATTAATATTCTGGCTTTTTGTACCAGCCCTCTCCGGTATTTTAATACCGGCTTTAATGCTGAAATACGAATAATTAGGTATAAACCATAGGCGATTAATAAAATCTCAAAATGATTGATAAGTTTACTTGCCTATTGTTCGTTTACTTAATCCTTGTTCTCGGCCTTCTCTTCATGATTCTCAACGGCTGTTTTTTCTTCTTCATCGGTAGAAGGTTTATCGGCAGAAATCGCGGGTTGTTCCAGTTTACTCTCCCTGCTGAGCCCTCTTGTGAAAAACGCGGCTCCCAGGATCAGCATAGTAACTCCGATTACAAGCCCGAACTGGGATTCTAAGGAGTAAATTATCCATATCAGGAGAGAGAAGGAAATTATGAGTGTCGCGAGCAGTGCCGTGCCCTTCTTCTTTTTCCCGAAGAAATACAGTGAAAGAATACTCATGCCGAAGGCAAAGAGAAATCCGGGCCAGAGATATTTTATATGCTCAAATGAGGTAAAGGTGAGAACAAAGAGAGTGACCGAAGATATGGCAATAAGGGTCGCGAGAAAGATAATGAAGAGCCGGTTCTTTTTCTTTCTTGTTGAAAAGTAAAAAATGTAAAGAACCATTCCAAAGAGGAGAATAATAGCGGGCCATAATTTATCAAATCCTCCTTCGAATTCTTGTAGATTGAAATAGATCACAATGATGCTTACAATAATCAGCACAATACCGATGAATATATGCTTGTTTTTTCTGGTCATTTTATTTCTCCTTTATACTGGCTTTCTCTGTTTCAATTTCAGCTCTTGTTACACTGATAGAAACATAGTTACTGATGAGTTTGAGAAATAGATAAATATCTTTATAGGTTTTAACTAATTCTTCGATGAATTGCTTATTGCTGCCCGTGCGAATTTTTTTTATATTGGAAATAATTTTAGGAGTTTTAAGTTTGTAATCTTCCATTATATTCTTTAAGCAGTATGCCATCTCTTTTATATTTACCACTTTTTCATCTATGATCACCTTTGCTTTCAGATTTACGTTATTAATTGTTTTTTCAAGAATCTTTCTCGCGCTCTTCTCCCTTTTAACAGAATGAAGGAGCCTTTTTATTATTTTGCCGCTGGTACCTTCGGAGTCCAGGTCATTATCGAATGCCGTGATATTGTGCAAATGACTATTTAAGGCGTAGTAACTGTTTGAAAGATCATTTAATATTCCCTTGTTAATAAAGATACCGCTGATTATAAGCTCATTTATCACTTTGCTGATATAGGCCTTGTATTTATCTGTAATAAAAGCCTTTGCATAATTAAGAGGTTTCACGTAACTGAAAACCGGAAGCCCGAGGTTCTGGAGCTGATCGTTCTTCAAGTCGGTGTAATTTTTTACCCGCGTGACAGCAGCCCCTTCAAACAGCTGAGAGACAATTGAGCTGACTGACTGTTCCTTCATGGTTTTTTTGATGGTATTCAGAATCGCCTGGACGTCACCTTTCTTTTTAAAAGAATAAAAACCGAAGGCATCAAACGTTGAAGGTCTTTCAATTTGTACCGGAGCAAGGCTTTTATCAATCGCGCGAATAATCAGGGAGATGTAGTCGTTTTTCTGAAGGCCGGCAATTAAATTTTTCAGCTTATTGTAGTTACTTTTGCTGATTGGTTCAAAGTTCTTAATATCAGTAAAAATTTTAAAAGCCTGGTCAAGCTTTTCATCCGCGTCAAAGGTGTAGAGCGCCTTGTGCAGCTTATATAGATCATTTCTCAAAAAAGTGCCTTCCGCCGGGGAGAATGAGGGTTTCCTGATAAAGTTTGCCTCCTCTAGTTTTGGATCAAATTCACGCAGAATCGGGAAAAAATCAAAGTGTGTGAATCTTGCGAAATAGAGAAAATTTGAAAAGATATTGTTTATCTTATGTATTGTTTCCCCGTCAAAGTAATCAAAGTATTCGATTAACTGTTTATTGACATGATTCGCGGTTTTTTGAACTCCATGTTTTGTGACGAGTTTTTTTATATATTCTTCATTCAGTTTTTTATAAACTTCGAGTGCTTCAGGCTGATGAAAGCACAGTATGAAGCCCTCCTCAAATGAAGGCGGAAACCGTTTTGATTTTTTATCCATAGTAATAAACTGTTTGAGTGGATAGGTGTACTTATAAATCTCAAAGAGCGTTTTGGCAATCGGCGTTAATATAATATCCTGTTTTATCTTAAAAAGGTCCATCCTGGCGGAAGAGAGCTCTTTTTTTAATATCCTGATTGCTCTTTTTCTAACAGGGTCCCTTCCTCCAAATAATCTTCTAAAGAATCCAAATTTCTCTTCAGGCTCTTCTGTGTTTTTATGTAATCCGGATTGCATGTAATTATTCCTGAAATATTTTAATTTTCACATAAAGATCTTCAACCATGAAATAGGCGTACTTTTTCTGCTTTAACTTCCTCAGGGGCACAGAAAAGATCTCGCCATCTTCAAGGTCCGGCGGAATATTGACCGGTACCGGCACAGCTTTTAATATTTGCCCCTTATGGGAGCAGAGGCTGCAAAAAACCCTGTTTCCCCCGCAAACCGGACAGACAACATGGGCCGGAATGTCAATATTTACTATCGACCCGTCCGTCAGTTCAGAATTTGTAAGGTATACACTGACATCATACCCCTTTGGTTTAAAATGCCCGGACCGTCTCACTGTAGTTTTCCGGTAAAAACATCTCAAATCTACCAGGTCCTGCAATGAGAGGGCAAAAGAAACCCTGTTTTTTGGAAGGACTCTCTCTATCCCGGGTTTTACGCGTGTATTATTTAAATTATATAGTTTCCTCTTGTTATCATCAACCAGTGTTTCGTAAGCATTGAGTATTTTGAGGAACATGCCGTTTTTACTGGAAAGATCAGGGTGATACTGCTTGGCAAGTTTATGAAATGCCCTTTTTATATCCCTTTTATCGGCATCTGCATCAATATTTAACAGCTCATAATAAGATTTCATTCTATTCCCACTCTATTGTTGAAGGTGGTTTTGAAGATATATCGTAAACGACCCTGTTTATTCCCTTCACCTCATTTATTATTCTTGATGATATCTTTTCAAGAGTTTCATACGGGATTTTATACCAATCGGCTGTCATTCCGTCAACCGATGAAACTGCCCTTAAAACACAGACATTTTCATAGGTTCTCTCGTCACCCATTACCCCGACGCTTCTAACCGGCAGCAGCACACCGAAAGCCTGCCATATCATGCTGTACAGGCCTGCCGCCCTTATTTCATCGGTGATTATCGCATCGGCTTCCTTGAGAATGGTAAGCCTCTCCTCAGTTATTTCACCCAGGATCCTTACCGCGAGACCCGGTCCTGGAAAGGGGTGTCTGTTGACAATTTCATCAGGAATCCCGAGGAGCCTGCCAAGCTCTCTAACTTCGTCCTTAAACAGTTCTCTCAACGGTTCGATGAGTTTTAGCTTCATATTTTCAGGAAGGCCGCCCACATTGTGGTGGCTTTTGATTTTTGAGGACGGACCTTTAAAAGAAACCGATTCAATGACATCGGGATAAAGGGTGCCCTGCGCGAGGAACTCGATGTCTCCCAGTTCCTTCGCCTTTTCTTCAAAAACAGTTATAAATTCTCTTCCTATGATTTTCCTCTTCTGTTCAGGGTCTGTAATCCCCTTGAGGCTGGCCAAAAAGCTCCCGGCGGCGTCAACAGAGATGAGATCGAAGTTGTATCCATTATTAAAAACTTCTTCCACCTCTTTTTCCTCGTTTTTTCTCAACAGCCCGTTGTTTATGAAGAGGGCCTTTGTTTTCCTGCCAATAGCCTTCCCGAGTAATGACGCAACCACGGATGAGTCAACACCCCCGGAAAGGGCGCAGATAACCTTTTTATTTCCAACCTGTTTACGGATCTTTTTTATTTCCTTTTCTATGAATGATCCCACACTCCATGTTTTGGAAAACCCGCATACCCTGACAAGGAAGTTTTCAAGAACCTCTTTCCCCCTTTCAGAATGCGCGACTTCAGGATGAAATTGCACTCCGTATATTTTACGGGCCTTATCAGCGATTGCTGAGTACGGGCTGTTATCCGTTTTTGCCATCGCGCTGAACCCCTCCGGGATGACATCAACCCTGTCTCCATGGCTCATCCACACAGCAGTTTTTTCGTTCGGTCTGAACCCGTTAAAAATACAGGAATTGTCATTTATAACAAGGAAAGACCTGCCGTACTCTCTCTCATTTGACGCGGTGACCCTGCCCCCTAAAAAGTGTACGAGAAGCTGCAGGCCGTAGCATATCCCAAAGATAGGTATTCCGCAGGAGAAGAGCTTTTTATCTGGAAAAGGCGCGTTATCAGAGTAAACAGACTGAGGCCCGCCGGATAGAATAATGCCGCCGGGATTAAGATCAAGTATCTTTTCGATGGATATATTATAGGAGTGTATTTCTGAATATGTGCCGAGCTCCCGTGTCTTTCGCGCGATAAGTTGTGTGTATTGAGAGCCGAAATCCAGAATCAGGACAGTTTCAAAGTCTTTTCCCATGTTCCGTCCGTTTATGGTCAAATGAATTTAATACATCTGCATACATTTTATTGATGCTGTCCCTTAATATATAAAATGTCTTTTTAGATAAATAATTCTGTATAATATATAGCATCGAATGTATAATCCGTGTGTATGGGACAGCCTAATAAGAGGTTGCTCGCAACCTCTATTATATTATAATATAGAATATCAGGAAAATACTATAGATATTTTTAGAGCCATGGAGAAACAGTACTATAGGACATTCTCGAGCTATCTAAGGGAAAGATACGGACAGAAGGTTTACAGGGTTTGTCTTGATGCCGGTTTTACCTGCCCGAACCGGGACGGAACTGTAGGAACAGAAGGGTGCGCATACTGCTCCAGCCGGGGTTCATGGAGCGGTTCAGTGCAGGTCCTGCCTCTGAAAGAGCAGATGAGGATCGGTAAGGCAAAGGTGAGGCAGCGCTACGGGGCCCGGAAGTTTATCGCGTACTTCCAGGCCTATTCCAATACCTATGCACCTGTAAATATCCTCAAGGAGATTTATGATTCAGCCCTGGCAGGTGATGAGGATTTTGTCGGTCTGGCAATAGGGACAAGGCCCGATTGTATTGACAGGAAAAAGCTTGAACTTATAGCATCTTATAAAAAGACGGGGCTGGAGGTATGGATCGAGTACGGTTTGCAGTCCGCGAATGATTCCACGCTGAGGCTTATAGGCCGCGGCCACACTTCGGAAGATTTTTCAAGTGCAGTTCTCCTTACAAAAGAATACGGCATTCTTGTTAGTGCCCATGTGATTATCGGTCTGCCTGAAGAAAATAGAGAAGATGTTGTTAACACGGCCGAATTTTTATCCGGTTTGCCGGTTGATGGTGTAAAAATACACAACCTGAATATTGTGAAGGATACCCGGATGGCCGGCCTTTATTATGAGGGGAAAATAAAGCCTTTGAGCCTTCCGGAATACGCCGGTTTCGCGGTGGATTTCCTCGAGCATTTAAATCCGGATATAGTTGTGGGGCGTCTCGTTGCCGAGTCGAAGCCTATGTATCTCATAGAGCCACGCTGGAGTCTGAATAAACAGGCCGCATTGAACGCCATTACCGGGCAGTTTATGAAGAGAGATAGTTATCAGGGGAAACTGTTTAAATATGTTCAAAATAAAAGGCCTGGAGAAAGCGGGAAGATCTGATTTTAAATGCCTGATTGAGAATTACAGGTTTAGAATTATGGACTTTAACGGGCAATGACCTTATTATTTTAGTAAGATTAAAGTGTCTGTCAGGGATGGCTGAAATGAAGAGAACAAAAATCAAATATATTTTTATCCCGATTTTTCTTTTTTCCTTATTCTTATTCTATGGAGCTTATGGGAAAGATGGAAAAACGCCGGAAAATGCGGGGGAAAAAGACATGATCCTCGTGAAAAATATCGATTACTTTTCCGTGCTCGGTATTTCAAAACCGATGTCTGAATTTGACGCGGTTGATTTTTCCACGGAGTCACTGGACGGTCAAAAAGTGGCCTTAAGTGATTTTCGGGGGAAGGTTGTTTTTTTAAATTTCTGGGCAACATGGTGCGACCCGTGCAAGGCTGAAGTTAAGGATATTGACACTCTCTGGGACACTCTCAAGGATGAGGATTTTGCATTGATGGCGGTCGATTTAAGGGAAGACAAGAGGAAAATAAAATCATTTATGAAGAAGAGGGGAATTGATTTTCCCGTATATCTGGATCCCAGGGGGAAAATCGCGTCCTCCTATCGGATCGGCGGAATTCCGACTACGTTTATTATCAATCCTGATGGAAAAGTCGTAGGGCGCGCTGTCGGTCCAAGGGACTGGGGAAGCAAAGAATCGATTGAGTTTATGAGGAGTCTGATGAATTAGCTGTTTTTAAATTTTGAACGCAGGAGTATTTAATTAAGTGAGCAGGATAGAATGCGTCTTTTTTGATCTGGGTGGTGTTTTATATACCCTCGATTATGAAGCTGTATGGAGGGGCTTTTCTGAATGCTGCGGCATGCCGTCTGAAGAAGTTCAGAGTGCTCTATATTCAGACGGCACATTCATTGAATTCGAAACCGGAAAGATCTCATCACTACAATTCTATGAGGCTTTTAAAAGGCGCCTTGGATGCGGTGTGAGCTTTGAAGAGTTTAAAAAGATCTTCAATTCAATTCTTGTAAAACGTGATGACATGTTCGGGCTGGTTTCAGATCTAAGTAATTTTGTAAATGTTCTTATTCTGTCAAATACAAATGAGATCAACGCGGAGGTATTGAAAGGTGATCTCAGGGATCTGGATGGCGATGTTGTGTACTCATTTGAGGTTGGATACATAAAACCGGATCAGAGAATATTCAGGTTTGCTCTGGAAAAGAAAAGTCTCACACCCGAGAAGACGATATTTATCGATGATCTTGAAGAAAATGTCA
>SDBS01002090.1_pt1 | contig 20139 bp, 17 predicted proteins | sample 2277091 | NCBI WGS metagenome assembly SDBS01 (sample SAMN10404972, study PRJNA504765) | marine sediment metagenome | isolation source: marine sediment core GS10_PC15, 163 cmbsf | place: Arctic Ocean: Southern Knipovich Ridge | collected 2010 | reverse complement strand
AACAAAAGTTTCATGTGTTCGAAATCGTTTACAATGTTTTTATTAATATCTAGCCATTGTGTGTTTTTATTTAATAGAAAAATAACATCGTTATAGTTGATTATTGTTTTATTTTTATAGAATTTGAAGATTTTTTTTATTAGTTTATAATCGTCAGGCGTATCTACAGTTAATCGCCAATTAGGAAAGGTTTTTGTTTTGGGTGCAGGAGTATTACTTGTTTTAAATTGATTTCTTTGTTTTTTAAGATACAATGAAACATGCTCTAGATCATCACGATTCTTTGCTAATTTTTTAATACGTTGTAAAGTATCAAAAGTAAAAACTTCAAAATCTAAACCTAAAGGGAAGGTTCTAGGGTAATTATTAGAAACATAATCGAATTTTCCATTTTGAATCTTGGCGATGCCTTTGTCTATAAATGATACATCAATTAAGGGATTTTCACCAGTAACTCTAACAATAAAATCGGCTTTTAGTTTTTTTGCTATTTTGTAATATCTATCTAAAACGTTATTTTCAGAACCACGAAAATACTCTATATGTTTTTTTTCTAAAAAGTTTACTAGTTTATCATTTTCTGCGTTAGTAGATGTAGCAACAACTATACGATTAATAAATTTGGATTCTTGTAAAATTAATGTGATTATCTCAATTATTGGTTTTTTATTCAACAATTTCATTACTTTGCCTGGATATCGAGTAGAGTTAATACGGGCTTGAACAATTGCAACTATGATTAAGTTATTGACGTTTTTTTTCAAAATATAAATTCAAAAATACTATTAGGGTATATTAATTTAAAAATATCTAAGATTGGTTCTTAAAAATATAATTATTGTGAAGCTAATGATTTAAAGAATCCTAAAGCCAACAGTATTAAATAATGATTTTAGTTCATAATTGGTGAGTATTTCAGAATTTAACAGTTCAGAAACTAGTAAAGAGATTTTCAAACTAATTAAAGAATTGTTTCCAATTTGTAGAAGCATTACAGGAAATGGAGTAAGGGAAACTCTTTCGATAATTAAGCAAATTATACCTGAATTGGAAATTTTTGAGGTAGAAAGTGGTACAAAAGCGTTTGATTGGGTTGTTCCTAAAGAATGGAACATAAATGATGCATACATAAAAAATTCTAAAAATGAGAAAATTGTAGATTTTAAAAAATTGAATTTGCATGTTTTAAATTACAGTATTCCTATTAACTGTAAACTTTCATTAACAGATCTTAAAGAACATATTTTTACAAGTCAAGAACATCCAGAGTGGGTACCTTACAGAACTTCATACTATGAAGAGAATTGGGGTTTTTGCATGAGTTATAAACAATTTGAAAGTTTAGAAGATGATACATATGAAGTGATAATAGATTCATCTTTAGAAAATGGTTCACTAACATATGGAGAATTATTTTTATCTGGAGATAAACGTGATGAAATTTTATTCACTTGTTATATTTGTCATCCTTCAATGTGTAACGATAATTTGAGTGGAATCGGTCTTCTCACATTTTTAGCTAATGTTATGTCAAAAATGAAGTTGAAATATTCATATAGATTCCTCTTTATTCCTGAAACTATTGGTGCAATTGTTTGGTTAAGTAAAAATCAAAATCATCTTTCAAATATTAAATTTGGAATTGTTGCAACTTGTGTTGGAGATAAAGGATGTATAACCTACAAAAAAACTAAAAATAAAAATTCCTTAATTGATAAAATTGTCGAGAGAGTATTGATAGGTTCCAATAAACCGTTTAAAATGATTGATTTTTTTCCATGGGGTAGTGATGAAAGACAGTTTTCATCACCCGGAATAAATATTCCAATGGGAAATCTTATGAGAACTATGTATACACAATTTCCTGAATATCATACATCAGCTGATAATCTTGAATTTGTATCACCAGATTCACTTGCTGATTCATTTAAATGCTATTTAGATATTATAGAACAAATAGAAAATCAGGAATCTATTGAAAATATAGATCATGAGATTACTACAAGTGTAGAGAAAGATGAAATTTATGTAAATCTTAATCCAAATTGTGAACCACAGTTAGGAAAAAGAGGGTTGTATGATATGGTTGGGGGTTGGCAAAAACCTTCTATATCAAAAAATGCCATTTTCTGGATACTAAATTTTTCTGATGGTGGCAAGTCCTTAAAGAAAATTTCTGAGCGTTCTGGAATTGCTTATGATGAAATCAAAAAAACCGCAGAATTATTAATAAAATCAAATCTATTAAAAAAAATCGAATAATTGCATTAGAAAGAAAAAAGATTATCCGTTATTTCTAGTCGAAGTGTATGAATATGGTTGAGCATAGTTATACCATTTGTAGTGTTCCATAGCTGCCTTCGCTTGCTCTTTGGAATCATATGCAAATTTGTAATCAAAAAATTTCATCATTTCTGAAAAATGATATTCTATTAGTTTTGCCTCATGTTCCGTAATCCTTTTTTTCCAACGATCAACATTTGTATCTGAAATAGAAGTAAATTTTTTACCATCAAAGTTGTTTCCTTTCCATAATATTTTACATATTGTAGGAGTTAATAAAATATCATCAAATGGAATTTTGAGAAAGTTACAAATTTTTTCTAATATTTGATGTGGGTTTGATGTAAGGTCTTCGAATTTTATTAATAAATATTGATCTTTTCCAAAAAATTCTTGATTATGTTTTGCAAATTCCATTCCTAATTTACCACGATCTATCAAACTTTGTAGTAATCTTTCTTGAGAATCATTGAATTTTTTATATCGTTCTTCCCAACCCGATTTTAAAGAACCCCAATTATCACGAGGGTCTCTTATCACATGAATAAATTTTGCCTTTGGGAACCAATCAAAAACATCTAATGCATAAATTTCAGTGGATGTAGTTTTTTCTACCCACATTTTTTGGTTTGACGAATTTTTATAATTATTTTGGAATGCTAATTGTAAAGAAATTAACATATTTTTTGGAGTTAGATCGGTTTTTTTTGCTAATTCTTTAAAATTATTTTTAAATTCATCCATGTTAAATCCAATTGATTCTATTTCTGAAGTAGATAATTTTGAAAATTCAGTCTCTAAACTTGTAATTACAGTTTTTATCATTTCATCAATTTTTTTATTATCGGAATAACTCTCGGTTTCACAAAGTGGATAATATTTAAAGAAAAAACCACTATCTGCAGGATAAACGGAAAGATTTGGATGACTATCTAATAGATTCAGTAATAGGGTAGTACCACTTTTTCTATTACCGCAAAGGAAAATAGGATTTTCTTGGAAAGTTGTATTAATCATTTTAATATTAAAATTTCTATCACCATAGTAATATAATTTTCTTCATCATTTTATATTTTGGTTATGTTTAGTATAATGCTCATAACCTTCTTTATTTAATTTATTACAATATTCACTAACTGAATTTTGTTTTTTTGTTTTTTTAACAAATGCTACTATAATTCTATCTGTCTTTAGATCTTCTATTGTTACATCATTTCTAAATTGATTTATGTTATCAAGAACATCTAAAAGGTTACAATTATAATAATTTTCTAATTCAAAAGGCGAGATGGAAGTTTTGTTATTTGTTGATGCACGTGGCATGATTCTTTTATAATTTAAAAGTGACAAGCCATTTTTTTCTGCTTCTTCAATATATTGACTTAATGTAGCTTTGTTATCAGTGCTTTGATGAAACCAATCATAACGCTCTAAATTATCACTAACTTCATCAGGATGAAATTCTTGCAAATATCTTTCAAAATCTTCTCTATCAAGTCTTTGAGATGTATAAGGAAAGTAACCAACAATTTTTGTTGAAGTTACAGGCCACCACCAATAATCAGTCATAAAGACAAAAGTTCCATTCTCGTTCAAGAGTTCTGAGATTTTTTTAAACAATTTTTTATAATCGAACCAAGGAAGACTCAAAAATGATGATATAAAGTCGTATTTTTTTTCATGCATGTAAATATCATCAACGATGTAATTTGATATTGTAGGTTTATTCACAAATTTAATATTCCAAAATTTTGAAGTATATTTATTGGGAAAATATTCATATATTTTACAATAATGCCAATATGCTTTGTTTAGTTTTTTTGCCTTAGATATTTTTTTATCTAAATGAAATTTTTGAGAAATTTTCCACCAGGAGTATCTTTTAAAGCACCAATTAATGATGTTTATACTGCTTTTTTTACTATAATCGTATTTTTCAATGCAATCAGCCTCCATAACTTTTCCTTCAGCCATCAAAAAACGAGAAATATAGCCTTGTTGTCCTCCAATATCTAAGGCTGATTTACATTGAATATTATGATCAATAGAGTCAAGGAAATCCATGACGATGGAATATTCAAAAAGATCATGGAAAAAATCTGTAAAAAAGTAATTCATGTTTTGTTCAGAATTTAGACACTCTTTGTTAAATTCACAAACACTTTTTACATTAAATTTATTGTGAGCGTTAAAATAGTCTGGAATAATTTTAATTTGCTGACCATATTTTGTTACGAAGAATTCTTTCATCTATTCCACCTGATTTGATAATGATGCCATTTGATTTTTATGAAAATTAATTTTATTAATATGTTGTTCAGCTAGCATTTCAAATGATGAACTATGCTTTTCAAGAAATGATTTTACTTCTTGCTCATCTAAATATGAATCCATAACAGGTCCTTTGAAACCAAATTTATATGCAAATTCAGCACCAATGTCAAGGAAGTCAAACTCAAAAGAATTTTTTTCTAACAGATTAATAAAATTACTAACTGAAAATGTACTAGTTTCTTTACCCAAACATTCCGATATAGCTTTTGGTAGATCTTTAATGTTGTCTAATGTCATTACTGATGGCAATATGGAGTAAAGTTGGTTTGTAAAAACTATTGAGGGTTTTTTATTAAAAGCTGCTTCAATGCATGTTGTTCCTGCAATTGTAATTACTAATGAGCATTTAGATAACATTTCTTTTTGGGATACAAATGGATGAAATAGTTTTACGTTAGGTAAATTCATGATGTCTTTATAGAATGAAGTATCTCTCCATCCAATAGTTTCCATATATGGGTGTTCTTTTACAAATAGTTTGTATTCAATTGGTAGTGATTTTGAAATATTAGTGATAACAGAAATCTGATTATCAAAATATGGCGCATCAATTAAAAGAACTCGTTCAGGTTCATAATGAAGTGGATAATATACAAATGATGTATTAGAAGCAACATTTTTTTCCAGGTATTTGTTAATGAACGAATATCTTTTCTTTTTATCAAAAAAGTTGTTGATTTTGTTCGTAAAAACGGCTGATTTTGTTCTTCCTATGTTAGAATATTTTCTTTGGTATCCCTCTGTACGCGAGGTAACAAAAAAATTCAGTATTGAGGCATATCGCTGGAATTTATTGTCTTTAAAATTTGTTTTTTTCTTAATGTTCATTTGTTTGAATGGATCATTATCATGTAAATACTGTTGAAGGTCTTTTTTATCAGAGTTGGAAATTTCTAAATTTGATGTGTCAATCGAATCAAATTCTAATGGAGTTTTTGATATCATCATTCGTTTCCATAGTTTGACAGTGCCCAATGTAAGAGGTATTACACCAGAATTCTTACACATTTGATAGAAAAGAAAATTATGATGGGTAATTGGGATGAAGGTGGCTAGATAATTTGGTTTAAATTCATCTAAAATTTTTGAAAAAAATCTACATTCTTGTTCTAAAATTGAAAGGATTTCATTATCATTAAATTTATGAAATTTATTAAAATGTAGAAATACCCTATCTGCATAAACAATTTTCCATAGATCAATATTATATTTTTTTTCTATAGATTTTAGATAATCATAATTGTATTCCTTGTCTAAAGAAATATTATCAAGATAATACCAAATATTTTTAAACGATACCATATGCTGGTTTTGAAAGAATTTTTTTGTTTTATCTTCTACATCAACTATTGCCGAAATTTCACAGTCATATTTTTTTTGAAGTTCTCTTGCAATTCCGTAATGGAAAAACCAACCATCAATATAAAATAAAATTCTATCTTTCAATTTTTACACCAATAATTTTTCGTTCCAAATAGTTCAAGAGCAAATCATTTCCTAATGAGATTATAGTTAAACCGTTTTCCTCCCCATTTTTCTTTATATCTTAAAATACCTTCTTCTTTAGTAGATTTTGGATGAGGATTAAAACCTGCAAGATTATAATATTTCATTTTATTTTTAACTCCCCATTCAATAATTGACCATTTGATAAGATCCTGAGAATAAAGATGATTTTCAGAATCTATAGTTGAACGAGCAACTCCACCCTCAATAATATGTCCACAATAGAATGAAAACATGATACCTCCAACATAATCTTCGTCTTTTTTAGCAATAAATCCTGTATAACCAAGTGGTTTAAGCAATTTCCACCATGAGAAGAAATTTTCATGATTTATCTTCTCTTCGTTAGAATTTGTTCTCATTTGATCTCTCATTTCAAGATATTCTTTCAGAGATTTTTCATTTATTTCTTCAATAATTACACCTCTTTTTTTGGATCGCTCTATATTTTTCCGTCCGTTATGTTTTGATATTTTTTGATATATTTCGTCGATTGGAGTTGTTAAATCAATTATGAAGGTTGCCCATTTTGTAATTGTAAACTCTTTCATGGTTTTTTCTGTTCTACCTTTACAAAAAGGATATTCTGCCCCAGAAACACGATAATTTTTGCTCAGTAAGAATTTACCCAATTCTTGATATATCTCATTAGTGAAATTATCTTCAAAGATCAAAGGACCGTATGACCATTGACATAATTGTTGTTTTCTAAGAAATCTTTTTACTAGTTTGGTCTTTATGTTTCTATTATTTGGATATGAAGATTCGCGTAATAGAAGTTGGCCCACAATTGAACCTCTACCATCGATAAATTTTAGAAATAATGGTTTTTGTTTTATGTTTATGAAATGTTGAGCTATTTCTGCAGATTGATAAATTGTACCTAAATTAGAATCTTTTAATCTTTTATTCCATTTTAAATCGGCTTGGTCCGATATATCAATAGTTATCATTTTTCACTCTTATCCACTTTATTTGGAAAATTTTTTTTTCTAAACAAATTATATCACTTTATTAATTCATTTATTATTAATTTGAATAATTTCCTCGTTGAAGAATCTGTGATATATGTAAGTCCAAAATATATTGAAATGTTGAGTAAGAATAAAGGAATCAGTTGAGGGATAAACTCGTAAACACTTTCATAATAAATGACATGATCTTGCAATAAGATAAACGTTATGCCAGAAGATAATAAAGCTATTAACAAATATTTTAAGATGGACTTAGCTGGCAATTTTATTTGATGTTTTATTCGTATAGCAATCATACCATAAATTGTTAGTGGGATACTAATTGCGAGATAGATAATCGACCATATTGTTACAAGTTCTACATCTGTAGTTTCTGGACTTTGAATAAATACTAAGTATATTACTAATATGGCAATGTAAATTCCAAATGTAATATAATATAATGTTGGTAAAACAAACAATTTACTTTTTATATATTTTTTAACTGAAGTTTGTTTATTTTCATCTACAACATCATACGCTCCTAAAATTTCAAAACTTATATTGTTAAACATAAATGCAAATGATCTGACACACATTACAATTACAATTAATACACCATCAACATAGATTGGATTCAGAATATAGAGAATTGGTTTTACAAAGATTATAGATAAGCACAAAGTAGGAATTGCAAAAAACATGGTTCGCCTAAGTGCTTCTTCAGCGAATTCTTTTTGTTTTGTGGCTATTATTTTTGGATAAAGCCCTTGTGTCATTTTTTCTGAGTGAGCTACAAATGTAGAAACTGTCTTGGCTATAGCCCAATATGCTAGAGCTACCAAAGAGCCAGTTAATACTGTAAAAACAACAACATCCAAACTACGAACAAAACTGGAAAAGTTCTGGTATATTGTAAGCCAAGACATATGAATCCAAAATTTGATATTTTTGGTTTTTATTTTGCCATGTATTTCATGTCTTACCATAATTGAAATTAATATCAGTCGTGCAGAATCGGCTAGAATCACGGTTAAAATTGCTCCAATAACTTCTAAATCAAGAATTACAACCAGAAGAAGTCCGATTGGAATTTTTGTAATTTCGAAAACAACTAATCCATAAGAAATGGATTGTGGTCTCCTTGCTATTCCAATAGAATTTAGAGCACCAAATATGAATGAAAGTGGAACTAATATAGTTGCTAAGAGAAAAACATGTAGATTTGCCTCTGTGGTATATGCAAAATAAAATGCAAATCCCAGATATGCTATTGAAGCAAAAACAGAAAATAGACTACTTGTAATGATTGTTGTTTTACCAATTTCTTCACCCCGAGAAAGTTGTCTAGTTGACCAGTAAGTAATCATTGGTCTTATAATGAGTACATAAGTCACCAAAGTACCAACCAGCGTCCATAGTCCCAAATCTTCTGGACTTAATCTTCTTGTTACCATAACGACAAAAATCGTTCCAGTAACTACACTGATTATTGAGACAGCGAAGGCAATTAATCCTGAATAAGTTACTCTAATGTTACTCAAAATTTATTTTACCTTCACATAATTCAAAAAAGAAAAATAAAAGAAGAAATTGGTAGACAAATTTTCAAAATTTGGTCAATATCTCATGTAGATGTTTGATTTTCGAGAATATTCCAATATGTATTGAGCCAATCACCTTTTTCATTTCTTTTCCACATTGGGCCTCTAAATTGATTAGCAACTTTCCAGAATTCATCTATTGAGATATCTATGTAATTACAGAATTCTAAGATATATTCATCAGAACATTTCCCATCATATTTTCTTACCAAATCTATTGCTTCGTCCCTCGATATTCTACCCTCACGTAGATCATAACAGGCATGATCCAGACATTGACCAAATCCAAATTTTAGGTACTTTAACATTTGATTTACTTGAACTAAGTTTGAATCAAGCTGAGCAAAAGGAATGTAGGTTCCTATATCACTAGGATCAAAATCTGAACGCCATTTGAGTCCGTATTTTTTTGAAAATTCAGCATTACCATGATACGACCAGTCTTTCATAAAATACTGAAGCCAAATTCCTTTAACTCCCTTTGATCTTAATCTTTCAGCATCATAATGATACATAAAAAGGTCTTTTTCTTCTACTCCTTCAACTTCACAATATTCTTGCCATCCAGAAGCCATTGTATTACATTGATCAGCTTTTAGAGCATCCGAATCAGTACCTAAACCTGTCAAGCTAGCTCCTAGAACAAGACCTACGTTTTCTCCTTGAATTATAAGTGGTATGTTGAAGGCGTCCGACATAATATAGGCTGATGACCATAAGGAATATTCAGTAATTTTTGCAGGATTAAGATATTTATAAAAATCTCTTTTTATTAGAACTTTCATAATTTTGGGATTAGGTCGGATTGAGATTACATCAAATCCTAAGTTTTTAAGATTTTCAATATTATGATTTCCTATTTCAGTAATGCCCTCAGGTTCTCCATTTACCAAAAGACAACGAAGTCCAAGTTTATCCCGTGCTATGATGGCTTGTTTTGTACTGTCTTTTCCCCCACTTACACCAATAACACAATCATAATTACTTTTAGACGTTGATTTAGCCCAGTTGGCTATCTCAAACAATTCTTTTTCACGTGAATCCCAATCAATGGTTTGTTTTTGATCATTCCAGAGACATGCTCCACAAATTCCTTCTTCATTGAAATAGATTCCTGGTCTTGTGTCTGGTTGAATACAACGTATACATATTTTCATTATCTTCTAACAATAATTTAATTTGAACATAGATAATGCTTTTTGTCAAAAATATTATTGAAAAAACCATAGTTTTGAATATATTTTACTTAATCATAGATTTATTATTTAGGTTAGGAAATTACTATTATTTATGAAAGTATCGCAGAGAGACAGAATTAAGAACAAAATATTGATGGTAGACTCTGATAGTTGGTGGGGAGACGATTTCGATGTAAGATTTTATCTGATTTCAAAATTACAAACAATAAAAAATAAAAAAATTTTGGATGTGGGAAGTGGAATCGGAGTTATTAATTCTGAATTGGATAATAGTAATTTTCGAATAAATGTTGATCTTTTGATTAAAGATCTAAAAACCTGTCATGAAAAGATAGATAAAGAAATCCAAAATATTTGTGCCTCGATGACACATTTACCATTTAAACAAAATTCCATTGATGTAATTATTTGTTCAAATGTGCTTGAAGAAGCAAAAAAAAATGATTTAAAAAATCAAAAATTTATAGAGAATAAAAATATTCGAGTTTATCCATCTATGGATAAAACACTATCTGAGATGTCACGGATAATACTTCAAAATGGAATAACTTTCATTACGACTCCGAATAATGCATATTATAAAACTATTAAACTTTCTTTCAAGGAACTAAAAAGTTCTGTTCAGAAACATTTCTCAAATTCGCATTTTTTCTTCTATAACATTCATCATAAAATTGGAAAAAATAGAAAATTAAACATGGCAAATGTTATTCCAAGGATTTCTTCCAAATTCACTAATCCGGATAAAATTATCAAAGATCTTGTAAAAGAATCGAGTGTTAATAATTATAGTGTTTCTTTTTTTGTTCAATCAAAAAAAAGTTTTTAAAATAGATATATTTTCAATTTTTGAAATTTGTAGACACAATTCTTTTTAAATTTTAGTAAGGTTTTTTAGAATATCAAAAAGATGATTGATTATGTTTAAAGGAATGAATATTCTCATTACTGGAGGCACTGGTTCCCTAGGCGTGGCATTAACACAACGCCTTTTAGAATCTGATGTTGAAACTATTAGAATTCTTAGTAGAAATGAAAGTAAACAGGTTGAAATGGAGTCTAATTTTGATGATGACCGATTGCGTTTCTTAATTGGTGATGTTCGAGATTTGCCCAGATTAAATCGAGCATTTTCTGAGATAGATTTGATTTATCATGCAGCAGCACTAAAGCATGTACCATTAATTGAATACAATCCTTTTGAAGCAATCAAAACAAATGTTATTGGTTCACAAAATGTTATTGATGCATCTATAGAGCAAGGAGTAAAAACGGTAGTTTCAGTTGGAACTGATAAATCAGTTGCTCCGATAAATGCATATGGAGCAACTAAGCTTTTAATGGAAAAATCATTTGTGACAGCCAGTAGATACGTTATTCCCGAAAAAACTAAATTCATTTCACTTCGTTATGGAAATGTTTTTGCAAGTAGTGGTTCTGTAGTTCCTATATTTATTCGACAAATACAGAACAAAAAGAAAATAACTATTACTGATCCTAATATGACAAGATTTAGCATAACAATGGATGAAGCACTTGATTTCATTTTAGAGGCTACAAAAGAAGGACTGGGTGGAGAAATTTTTGTTCCGAAATTAAAAGCTTATTCGATTTACAATTTGAAAAATGCCTTATTTGAGTTACTTGAAAAAACAGGTGAAGAAATTATTGGGCTAAGAGCTGGAGAAAAAATGCATGAAGATATGATTTCCGAAAATGAAATGAGATATACTTGGAAATTGGGTAGAAATTTTGTAATTTTTCATCCTCACGTAAATCAAGATGAAATTACGGAAAAATATCATAATATACAAAAAGTAGAATCTACGAGTTCATATTCATCAGAATCTACTGAAAAAATATCTAATCAGGAATTGAAAGCAACAATTTCAAAGTATTTAGAAAAATTAAATTCTATTTAAAATAAACTTAATTATAAATCGGTAATTCTAATTGGAACATATGCATCAAAATTTTTTGTTGCTTTTTTATTTATTATTTGGTTAAATTTGGATACTGGAATTCCCACTACGGGTCTAAGTGCAGCAATATTCAAGTTTGAAAATTTTTCGCCTTTATGGATTTTTTGTATAGTCCAAAGTCCTCTTCTTTGAAGAATTCTTGTTTGTTTTTCTGATTTTTCTATTTTTTTGATTCCATTACCTAGGGCTTTTTCTAATGTTCTAATTTCATTTACCATATTAGTAAATTCAGCTGGATCTAAGGAATGAAGATGATCAGGTCCTTCCGCTTTTGGATCCAATGTAAAATGTTTTTCTATCATTGATGCGCCCATTGCTACACTTGCTATTGGAACTATTAAACCGGGGGAATGATCCGAATAACCCACATACAGTCTAAATTTTTTTTTCATTGATTCTAGTGCTCTTAAATTCGCTTGTTCAATTGGAGAAGGATACTGAGTAATAGAGTGCATTAAAATGATTTTGTTATTTCCTACAGATTTAATTGTATTAACTGCATCAGAGATTTCTTTCATAGTTGATGCACCTGTGCCCAGAATTACAGGTTTTTTTAGTTGTGCAATTTTTTTTAAAATTTCATGATAGGTTATATCTCCTGACCCAACTTTAATTGCTGGAACTCTTAATTTGTTGAGAAGGTCTACAGCCTCAAAATCCCAAGGACTTGTAAAAAAGTGAATCTTAAGCTGTTTTGCATAAGTATTAAGCTCTTTATGCCATTTCCGTGGTAATTCAGCCTCTTTGTACACTTGAAATACAGATTTTTTCCATTTTGATTGAAACGCTGATTTCTTTTCAAAGCCTTTTTTTGAGAGAAGTTGTTCTGTTTTAAAACTCTGAAATTTGGCAGCGTCTGCCCCAGCCTTTTTTGCTAATTTAATTAGTAATTTTGCAGTTTTTAAGCTGCCATTAAAATTTGAACCAATTTCTGCAATGATGTAACAACGATTTTTTCCAATTGTTTTATTTCCTATTGTGAATGGTTGAATTTTAGTCATTTTATAGGTATACTATTAGATATTTTTTTAATGTTATCTATGAATAAAGATATTTTCATTGTTGATTTTCATCCATTCTATTACGAATTAATATTAAAGAATTATTAATTGAAGAGATTTGTGTTTTCAAAAGTTTGTTTGCTTTTTCATTAGACAAGGAAGTATTTAGTGGACGGGAGGCTATCAAATCAATATCATTTAATGAACCTTTGTTAATTAAATTTCTATTAAGGTTAAACGTATTTGCTATTTTTAATGCAAATTCATATTTACTGATAATTTCATTACCACTCAGATGGAGTATTCCTTTTTCTGGAATCATAGATGCCTCTATAATTAATCTGCCTAGATTGGATATTTCTAATGGATTAAAAATAATGTCATTAAAACCATTAATTGTTTTTCCTTGATTTAATGATGAATAGATCCATGTAAAAAGATTTTTTCGTCTTTCGTCATAACCAAAGAAATTTGTTCTAATAATCAAAAAATTTTCTAAGTTTTGTTTTACAAGTTTCTCTCCTTTCAATTTGGATTTACCGTAAACATTAATGGGATTGGGAATATCATCTTCTTTATATGAACCATTTTTCCCGTCAAATAATCCATCAGTAGAAATATGAATTAGACGAGTATTTTTTTCATTACACATTAAAGCTATATTTTTAGCTCCTTCAGAGTTAACTGCAAATGCTACATCGTGATTTTTTTCTAAATAATCTAAGTCGGTAAGAGCAGCACAATTAAAAACAATATTTGGTTGTGCTTTTAAAAAAGAATTTTTTATAGATTTAATTTCACGAATATCTAGCCTTAATGATTCGTTGGGATGATTCAGTCTTGTACTAAATGTAGTAAATCCTTGTTTTTTTAATTCTAAGGTAATATAAGTTCCCAGAAATCCTTCTCCTATTACCAATATTCGATTTTTCATTTTCATCACTTTATTAGAATATTATATCAATCTTATAATTATGAGAAGGCTAATCTATATTATTCAATACTTGTGTGATGATATTGTTGAAAAAAGTAATTTATTACATAACTGATCATGGTAAGGGTCATACAACTCGTTCTATAGCAATAATAAAAGAATTACAAAAATTCAACGTAAATGTAACAATTAGAAATTCTAATTCCATAGATTTTCTTGAAAATTCTTTAGAAAATATCCAAGTCATATCTGGATTAACAGACATTGGACCAAAAATCCTTCCTGATGGTTTCTCAATTGATGAAAGCAATTCAAAACCAATATTGCATAAATGGATTAAAAATTTAGAAAATGACAGTGTTCAAGAGAATGAACTTATTTCAAAACTTGAACCTGATTTAATCATTAGTGACATATCAGCAATGCCTTTTTTGGTAGCAAAAAAACAAAAAAGAAACTCAATTGCTATTTCAAATTTCTCTTGGTATGACGTACTAAAATTTCTCGATTCAGCAGATTTGAATGTTTTAGAGAATGCATATGATATTGCAAATTTAGTGATTCAGTTACCTTTTGGAACTGAAATGAATCATTTCAAGAATAAAAAAAGAGTAGGAATAGTAGCACGTAAACCAACCAATTCCAGAGAAGAAATTAGGAAAAAATTAAAAATAAAAAATAATGAATATTTAATTTCTATAGCTTTAGGACATTCAAATCATACAATTAATTGTAAGTTTGGAAATGAAGTAAAAGTTCTTTCAATGAACAGTAATGTTGCAGGAGAAAATGTCTTAAGTTTACCTTCATTCATTCCTAGCCACAACGCTATTTCTGCTTCAAATTTGGTTATTGGTAAATGTGGTTATGGGTTAATTTCAGAATGTTTGACGAATGGAATTCCCTTTTTTTATTTAGTTGATGATAAACACCTTGAACAAAAGGCAATGTCTGCTGAACTTTCAGAAAAAAAATTAGGGCGAAGGATTTCGTATGAAATTTTAAATGAGCTTACTTTTGACAAAAAATTTTTTCAAAATTTACCTAAAATTAAAAAAATGCCAATAGATAATGAAACAGTAGCACATAAGATTTTAGAATTTCTATAAAATTAAATCTATTCTACTGTATTTTCATTATTTGATTTTTGCTTTTCGTATTTTAAATGTGAAAATTCAGAATAATGCTTTGAGTTAATTTTTTTTAAATCTGTTTTTTGTTCCAAAAGTCGGAGAATATCTTTCATATAAAAAACATTTTCAGGTTTGTACAGATTTGAATAAATTTGTTTGATTAATTCATAATCTTCAGCATAATCTAGAGTCCAGCGTTGAAGATTTGGTTCATCTAATGAAAGATTAATAGAAATGAAATCTTTTGGATGTTCAAAAATATAATTACTAATAAAAAATTCATAAAATATTTGATTGTCACTTATGGGAAGTAATTTTTCAAGAGTTTTTTTTGGAAATATTTCAACTTCTAAACCAACTGGAAAAGTTGGAGTTTGTCTATTACTAATAAAATCAGCAGATGGGTTTTTTTCATATAGAGAAATAAGTTGATCAATTATTTCTGGGTCAATTAGAGGATCATCAGCTGTTACACGAATGATGACATCTGCATCAAAAGCTTTTGCCGCACCTAAATGTCTTGATACCAAATTTTCTGCGCTTCCTCTATAAAATTTTATTCCATGTAATTTTGCTGATTCAATTATAGGTTCATCCACTTGTCTATTTGATGTAGATATACAAATTTCATCAATTTTTTTTGAAAATTTCAACCTATTGTAAATATGCCATAACACGGGTTTGCCTAAAATTGGCAACAACACTTTTCCTGGTAGTCTTTTAGAATCCATCTTAGCTTGTATTACTGCTAAATTCAATAATTTGTTGAAATCAATAGGATAATAAAAAAGATTAATTATTATTCCAAAGAACCTTTTTGCGAAATATATTATGTATAGAAACCAAATTACTTCAAATGACTAAATTAAGATGTGCTATAATTGGATGTGGAAGGATAGGATGCGGTTTTGATGACGCCCCAGATAAAAACCTAATTCGTACACATTCTAAGGCTTATTATCATAACCCTAAAACTGAGTTAATAGCACTGTGCGATATTGATGAGAAAAAACTGAGAAAATACAAGAAAATGTACTCTGTGAAATATATCTACAAAAATAGTGTTGAAATGTTCAGAAAACAAAATCTTGATTGCATATCAATTTGTACGTTTGCAGAAACTCATTTTGATTTAGTAAAAATTGCCATTGATAATGGCATAAAAGGAATAATTATTGAAAAACCGATAAGTAATTCACTATCCTCCAGCAAGAAAATTATTGAATTATGTAAAAAAAATGATGTATTGTTAACTGTCAACCATCAAAGACGATTTTTTCCTTTTTATCAAAATTTAGCTATATTAATTCAAGGAAAAAATTTTGGTAAAATTCAACATGTCAATGTGTATTATGGAGGAGGGATAGCAAATACGGGTTCGCATATTTTTGATGTTTTACGTTTATTTTTTGGGGAAGTTAAATCTATTATCGCAAAAAAAAGTAAAAATAAGTCTCCAAATATCCATGATCCTAATCTAAATATTATTGTAGAATTCAAAAATGGAATTTTATGTTATATAATGGCATTAGATAATAAAAATTATGGTATAGCTGAGATGGAAATATTTGGTACAAAAAATAGATTAAATATTGATCTAATTACTAATGAAATAAAGTTTTTTAAAATATCCAAAAAGTTACAAGATTATAAAAGACTAATCAAAACACAAGAGCCACTAAAATGCTCTGTTCCATCTACAGATATTAGATTAAGCATTCAAAATTTAGTAGAATCTATTTTAAAAAGGAAAAAATTATTATGCACAGGAGAAGATGGTTATTTTTCTTTAGAACTAATAATAGCTTCCTTGATTTCAAATCGCAAAAATAAAAAAATTTTATTACCTATTAAAAATAAAAAATTTAAAATTTCTGCAAAGTGAATTTTTTCAATTTTTTTACCAGGCTGTCCATCCCCCATCAACATGAATGTTTTCTCCAGTTACATAGCTTGAAGCTTTAGATGCCAAAAAAATCACCACTCCTTTGAGTTCATTCGGTTGGCCAATTCGATTAAGCGGTATTTTCTTTTTTAAATTTTTCACAAATTTTTCGTTTTGTAGAACTTCAGGTTTAGGAAATGGTCCTGGGCTGATGGAATTTACTCTTATTCCTTTTGAGGCTAGATGACAGGCAGCGTAACGAGTGAACTGGATGATAGCTGCTTTTCCTGCTCCATATTGAGGAGGACTGTTATTCCCCGAATCTTCATAGATTGAAGGATCTGGCGAAACTTCACCATAAATGGAACTAATATTGATTATTGATGGATTTTCAGATTTTTCTAAAATTGGGATAATTGATTTAGTACATCGAAAAACACCATTTATTGTACTATCCATGCCATTTATCCAATCCTCATTTGATAGGTTTTCAAGATTCCCCGTTGGAAGGTTTGAAGCATTGTTTACCAAAATATCAATGCCACCTGTTTCATCAACAATTTCTCTAAAACAGTTTATGATAGATTCTTGATCTAGTATATTCATTGATTTTCCTTTTACATTGCTTTTTACTTTATTTTTTATTTCTGTTGCAGTTTGCTCAGCTTTTTCTTTTTTTCTACTAGTTATGATAACATCAGCACCGGCTTCGGCAAGACCTTCAGAAATACTTGACCCTAAATATCCACTTCCTCCTGTAACTACGGCAATACGATTGTTTAAGTTAAATAAATCATCAAAACTCATAAGATTTACTCCATTTGGAAGGATTGATTAATTTTTCAGGCATATCTGTAAAACTCTTTTCTAGCTCTTTTGTTAAATTATCTGAAAGTAATTGATAATTTAATAAATTAACATTATTTTTTAACTGTTTAACACTTTCAGCCCCAAAAATAATACTAGTTAACTCTTTAATTCCTCTTACAAAATTAAAAGCTAAAGAATGAATACTTATGTGAAATTCAGAGGAAATTTTTTGTAGTTTTTCTAATGAATTTTTTGCAATTTGTAAATCAGGAGTAAGATTATTTACATTCATAAAAAACAATCCTTGAAGAAAAATGCTTCTAGCAAAAATGATTTTACCTAAATCATTTAATCGAGAAAGAAACCCATTTTTTATTAAACGAGTATCAAACAAATTAACAGGAACTTGAATAGTATCAAAGTTTGGTATTTGCATAAATTCTTCCACATCTTGTGGAGTATAAGTTGAAACGCCGATCAATTTAACTAATCCTTCTTTTTTCAGTCTAATCAAACTATCTACCACTAAACCATCATATGCATGAATATCGGATGGGTTATGTAGTAAACAAATTTGGATTTCTTGTTTGAGAGAATTTTTTGAGTTTCCTAAGATGGATTTTATTTCATCGTAAATTTCCGTAAAAGAAGGATGTTCTGAATTTAATTGAATTTTAGGAATTTTTGTAATTATTGTTCTAGGCATGAATTGATTTTTTTTAAAAAAATTACCGATAATTGATTCACTATCACCATAAACTGGTGCTGTGTCAAATGTGTTAATACCATTTTTGATTGCCTCATTTAACATCATTTCTGCCTCTATAAGATTTGGTTTTCCTAATTGGTTAGAAATACCATATTGGGATCCTAGTTGAGCAGTTCCTAAAGTAAGTTCTGATATTTGTAGACCATTTACTATTTTAAATTTCATTTTTAATGTACAATATGTGGTCAATAAAACTAGTAATAGCTTTTGAGTTTATCTATGTTGATATTGACCTAAATTAATTAAAGGTTAGTTAAAATGTTTTCATATAATTTAATAAAATTTTTTAGGAATGATAACTATGAGATGTGAGTTACTTTGTTTTATTAAAAAAAATTTTGATCTAAATTTTCTATTAGATACTTTAGAAACTAATTATAAACAACATAGGATCATTACTAATGATTTTGGAATTTATGATTTTTTAGAAAATAAAAAAATTGATATAAAATTTTTTGGGAGTTTTTTTTCTGAACAAAGTTCAGTTTCAAAAGAAATTTATCAAAAAGCAAAAAAATATCAAAAGGAATATAGTAAAATTTTTCAAAATGTAATAATAAATGAAATGGAAGTTTTTAGAGGTATTGAGTTTCAACTTTTGTTACAACTTATTTTAATAATTAAAGCTCAGATTTTACTTGAAGATAAAAAAGATACTGTTTTTATTTTTAATCGATTTTCACCTGCATATTTTGCAATAATTAAAAATGCAGCAAGCCTTAATTATATTGTAGAAAATAGAATTGGAATTATAGAGAAAAATAAAATTGAATATTTTGGATCAAAATTTCAAATTGGTTCAGATAACTTAGAAAATATTTCTAAAAAAATGAGAATAAATTTTATTTCCAGTTATTTTGGAAAAACTTTTTCTATAAATAATTTTAAAGGTCAGTCTCAATTATTTTTTAAGGTTTTACTTTTTTTAATTCGAAAAAACCTCGGAAAAATAATTTTTAAAAATTACTCAGCATCGATTGGAAAATTCTTAAAAAAACTAGATGGTAAATTAAAAAAATCTGATTTTAATAATCAGGCCCAATGTGCTATTTTTGTTAGTGCTACTCGGTTAGATCTTTATTTACGGCCAATCGTGCCCGTATTGAAGAAATTAGAAATGGAGAAAATTCCATATCAGATAATTGTGGGAGATATGGCAACAGGTCTTGCTTTATCAAAAGAAGGGTTTTCTTTCATTAATCTATTTGAGGAGATCAATATTCTTGCAGATATGCTGAAAAATGATAAAGAGAGTAAATTCGAAAAGAGAATTCAAGAAATATCTAGAAGTAGAACAATAATGGGGTTTAACGAACTACTACCAGATTTACTCAATAAAACATATCGGTCATTAGCTACAATAATTATTCTTGAACACATTATTGAAAAAATGAATTTAAAATCGATAATTACAACCCCAACGGGTCAATTATATGAGAATTTAGCTATTGAAGTTGCAAAAAAATTCAAAATTACTAGTTTTTCTTTTGTACCTAGTCCATCAGATCCATATGCTGTTTTTGCTGATTGGTTTCATGCAGACAAACTATTTGTTGATGGAATTCAAGGAGTCGAGCTTTTAACTGAACTTGGTTATGATAAAAATAAAACAATTATCTCTGGTAGTACCAAATTTGATTATTTAAAAACATTAAGTTCTCAAAGATCAAAAAGAGTATTAGAAAAAAATCATAATATAAATTCTGGAAAAAAAATAATATATCTTGTATTATCAAGGTGACGAAA
>SDBS01002089.1_pt1 | contig 20143 bp, 18 predicted proteins | sample 2277091 | NCBI WGS metagenome assembly SDBS01 (sample SAMN10404972, study PRJNA504765) | marine sediment metagenome | isolation source: marine sediment core GS10_PC15, 163 cmbsf | place: Arctic Ocean: Southern Knipovich Ridge | collected 2010 | reverse complement strand
ATGAGAGAAATTATCGGCCTTCAACCAAGAATCCCAGTAAGGAAGGCTTCAAATTAATTTTCTTTTTCTTATTTAACAGATTATCTAATGAAAAATTTAATATTTCTTTCAATACTTCAATTTTTTATTTTTAAAATATTTTCAAAAACTTTGAGTAAAAATGGTGGATTTAGAAGAAATTTTTAAGGTTATCAACAGTTTAGATTCAAATAAAGTAATGGATTTGATGAAATTACTGATTGGTGTCGACACGACTGCGCCTCCAGGTAATACATATAGAGAATATGTAGATAAAATCTCCCCTTATTTTAAGGATTTAGGATATGTTTTGGAGGAAGTTATTGTTCCAGAGGAACTTGTTAAAGAAATACCATATCCATTAGAAGGCCCTCGCATAAATCTTGTAGCGACAAAAGATTTTGGTCAAGTTGAAGATATTTGTTTTTATGGACATATGGATGTCGTGCCTGCTCCAAATGATGGGAAGAAAAAGTGGAGATATCCTCCATTTGAAGCAACAATCACTAAAACAGGTAAGATTTATGGACGTGGTACTTCTGATATGAAAGGTGTGATGGTGTGTCTAATTCTTGCCCTTCAAATAATAAAAGAAATGAATCTTACACCAAAATATAACATTAGCGTCTTGAATTGTACTGATGAAGAAATTGGAACTCATCCTGGTGTAGCTTATTTAGCTGAAAAGGGATACGTAAAAGGCACGATTTTTTGCATGGAGGGTACAATCTATCCAATTATATTGACTGGCACAGCGGGTGGAATCGATATTACAATTGAAACAATAGGAAAAAGCTGTCATGCAGGGGCGAATTATTTGGGAATTAATGCTTTAGAAGAGACCATTCCAATTATGGTAGAACTCATGAAACTCAAGAAAATTGTTGAGCTACGAGAGAGCAATGACATTCCTGGTATTCCAAGAGCGAATGCTGAAGAAACGCACAATATGTCTCCAATGTTTAATCTTGATATTATTCAATCCGGTGTTAAACCTAATATTGTACCGAATCTTTGTACTTTAATAATAGATCGAAGAATGATTCCTGATGAAAAGTACGAGGACGTAAAAAAGGAAATAGAGGATGCTATTGAAAGAGGCAAGGAAAAAAGTAAGTTATTGGACGTGAAAACAACCTTCAATCCAGTGTATCCCGCTTTAAGAATTGATCCAAATGGTCCAGGTGTTAGCAGAATGAAAAAGGTTATAAGTAAAGTACAAAAAGTAGCAGAAGAAAACATTAAAACAATGGGAATGACTGGAGGCATAGATATCGGTATGGTCTCCCAAATATTAAATAAATATGATATAATAATTCATGGTCTTGTATATTCTGGTTCCAATGCACATGGAGTTAATGAAAGTATCCTCATAAAAGACGTTAAAACTTATATTAAGGAATTGATTACTTTTCTCTGCGCAGATTTATAATAAAGATGATTTAACTCATAATATCTTCTTTTAGAATTTCCCTTGTTTCAATCCTATTAAATCAAAAATTTAATATGACTATAATTTTTATAAATACTAAATAATAAAATCTTAGAGACGTAAAAATGACATTAACTAAACCTATATCATTAGAAGACCAGATTAAGCAATTAGCTTTAGAAGAAGGAGCTGTTTTAGTAGGAATTTGTTCAGCGGACAGCATTAAAGAGAAAGAAGCTTCTGATCCCAATTATTTATTGCAGGGAGCACAGTCCGTAGTCAGCATTGGGCTAAACCTTGATGATGAAAAAATCAAAATTTACCTTTCGAAAAAGGAGAGAGATCCATTTGTTGAAAACCAGGACGATGTGTATAAAAAGTTAAAAGAGATTGGGGAAAAAATTAAACTCTTTTTAGAAGAAAAGGGCTATAAAGCAGTAAATTGTGATTTAAATTTCGACTACAGAAATAGAAAAAAGAATGACAAAAATCCAGAATTAATTGAAACGTATATTAAATTAATAGATAAGGAAAAAAACAACACCATTACTGATAAAGAGAGAGCTATGGTAGAGCGAATGCAAAAGATGCTTGATTTAGCGACCCCTAAAAATCCTAAAGAACAATTTCAAGAGGGGATGGTTCCAGAATTGTCTCACAAATGCGTTGCCGTTGCTGCTGGTTTGGGACGAGTGGGATGGAGTGGTAATGTAGTAACTGAAAAATATGGTGCTAGGGTGTTATTTAATTCCATAGTTACTGATGCTAAATTAACAGCTGACAAACAGCTAGAAAAAAATCCATGTAATAACTGTAAGTTATGCGAAAAAGCTTGCCAGTCAGGACTTTTTTCGCCTGACGAGACGCAAAACATAACCATTGCCGGAGTTGAAGAGACCATTGCTAAGCGATACAGCAAAGCCTACTGTGCAGCCGTCTGTGGAGGCATGATCGGGCAAAACAAATTTAAAGAATGGTCAACATGGTCTCCCTATCGTCTAAAAGACGGGGAAAGTTTGCCAAAAGACGATTCCATTAACGAATATGTTATGAAATTGATGTTGGAATGTATTAAGGAAGGAAGCGTGAGAGCTAAACATTTATTAGTACAAATGAAAGCTATTAGAGATGGCCTTCATAACAAACCAAAAGGAATGTATGTGCCAACATGTGCTAGCTGTCAACTAGTTTGTGGTCCAACCATGAAGGATAAAAAAGAGAGCTATAAGCTTTTAAAAAATGGTGGTTGTATAGAACTCGGTGGTAAATGGGATCCCGAATATTGTCTAAAATAATTAAATATCATTAAGCAACACTCTTTTTTATAAAATAAAAAAATAAGGATATCTAATTCTCATCAATAAATGGGAATCTAATCTTGTAAAAACTAACCTTCTCTATTATCTTTCATCATTTGCCCCATCATTTCCATACCTGTTTCAAATATATGAGAACGCTCAAATCGATGGAGCCTGATGGCTTCAGTGGGGCAAGTTACCGCACATACTCCACAACCATAACAATTTTGAGCATCTACAGAAGCTTTTTCATCTTCAATTGTAATTGCTTCAAATGGACATCTCTTAACACAAAGTCCACAACCTTTACATAATTCTTGATCAACTTTTGAGATGTAATTTGCTTTACTAATGGAGTGCTCAAACTTATCTTCATAACGTGTTATTGGTTTCATTACACTGCAGCAACAGGCGCAACATGAACAAATGACCGCATGAAACATTGGGTTAAGAATATTACCAGTATTGAAAACCAGTCCCATTTTGGCAATTTTATCAATTAATCCATGAGCTTCTTCTCTTGTTAATACTCTACCTTCATTTCTTCTAGCAAAATATCCTCCAAATGCCCCCACTTGAAAACAAGTTTCTTCAACAGGGAATTTATCTTTACACTCTCTTACATTTCCCAAAGTATCTTGTCTACTACGGCACGGGCAATCGGTGATAACAATAGGCTCACTACATTCATCAATGATTCCATGTATCTCTTCTGCGGTTGAGACTTTAGATTCGTAATGAATTGCTGTGTTTACAGGAACTATTCGATTTGTTGTGTTTCCCTTTTTAGAAGCAGAATATCGTTTATAAAATTTTTCATCTACAAAAAATTGTTCCCATAATTGAGCAGCTTTAATTCCGCCGACTCTTTCGGCGGTCTTTCTATACTTCCAACCCATATTAAATAGATGTGCTATGACCATAAAATGGCTATACCCATTTCCCATATCATGTAATAGGCCATTATAAGTCATTTCATCCAAGATTTTTTTTGTTTCTTCTCGACTTTTTCCTATTTTTTTAGCAATTTTTCCAGCACTTTGGGGTCTTGTTCTTAAGTATTGGGCAACTTCAGCTTCTTCTGGGGTAAACAACATTTTAATAAACTCTCTAAAAGCTTCTGACACTTTACCATCAACCAATGGAATACTATGAATATATTCCTTTTTCATGGTTTGGATTATTCTCTCGTATGGATCAATTTTATCTTCTACTATCGTCATAGATACTTTTCTCGTTTTTTATTAATATATTTTTGATTTAATTTGAATACTTATACTATAGGAAAATGTTCGTCTTATATAATTTTTTATATTATTAAAATGAAGTTAGAATAATTCTATTAACAACTTACTGAAGAGTTCAAAAAAAAAAATAAAGTATAGTTTAAAAAATATGATGAGAATTATGCTAGGGTAAATTTGCTAATTATCTCTTCTGCTTCTTTCATTATACGGTCAATTAATTCCTTAGCAGTAGGAATATCGCAAGCAAGTCCTACACCTTGTCCAACAGAGATGGTAGCAGCAGTGAGATCACCTTTTGTATACAAATCATTAGCTGCGTTTCCAGAAGCGGATGATGCTTTATAAATTTCCATATCTGTTGCATCAGATGCTTCGAGTTCGATTACTTTCTGAGCCGCTACATTCGCCCATACTCTATGTTCATTCCGAATCCTTTTATTGATAACAGTAGTATCATAAATCGAAGCTTCACAAAGAGCTTGCTTTAAATTATCATGGACAGGACATTCTTTAGTCATTAACATGCGTGACCCTATTATCGCCGCTTCTGCACCTAATGATAAGGCAGCAACAACTCCTCTACCGTCAGCTATACCTCCACCAGCTACAACTGGAACATCTATAGCATCAACAGTAGCAGGTGTTAATACGAGTGTGCCAACATCAAAACGACCGGTAGCACCACCATTTTCCCAACCTACAACCTCTATTATATCTGCCCCAAGCTTCGCTGCTGTTTTAGCATATCTCACACCGGCACATTTATGCATCCAAATAATATCATGTTCTTTAAAAAGTTCAACATAGTCAGCAGGCGCTTTATGACCAGAAGTTTCGATAATTTTTACTCCTTCATCAATCATAGCTTTTACATGACTAATTTGATCTGGTGGTTGAAGGGCTGGAAATAAATTCATATTGACGGCGAATGGTTCTTTTGCTAATTTTTTAGTTTCTTGGATTGCTTCACGTAATGGTTCTGCTTCCCTATATATAGCTGAAGCTAAAATACCTAATCCACCCGTATTCGCGCATGCCGCAGCAAATTCTGGTTTTGTTATATTCATCATTGTACCGCATACGATGGGGTATTTAATGCCCAGCATTTCTGTTACTTTAGTTTTAATCATTTTTATGCCTCACTATTTGATTATATTTAATTTCTTTATATTTGACAAATGATTTTGCTTAATAATAATTTAAGCTGTACAAATTAAAAATTACACTTAATTATTAAAAATTATCATATTACTATAACAAATTATAGTAAGACACTTAGTTATTTTAAGATTAAAAGTTTAAAAAAATGAGGATAACTTAAAAATTTAAGATGGAGCAAATTTACGAATTATATCCTCTGCTTGTTTCATTACCCGATCGATCATTTCTTTTACTGTGGGAATATCATTACAAAGTCCAAGACCTTGTCCGATAGTGATGATACCTGCAGTTAAATCACCTTCTTCATACATTTTTTTTGACCACATTCCCGATGCCGACTTAAAAATTTCATTCTCATTCGCACCTGATTCTTCAAGTTCTATAATATTTTGAGCAGCTTGATTTTTCCACACTCTAAGTGCATTATTAACAGTTTTCAAAACGATAGCCGTATCATACACATTACAATTAACAAGAGCTTCCTTTAAATTATCATGGATGGGACATTCTTTCGTAATTAGAAGGCGTGATCCTATTATTACGCCTTCTGCTCCTAATGCTAAAGCAGCGACTAATCCTCTCCCATCAACAATACCCCCTCCAGCAACAACTGGAACATCAATTGCATCAACAGTCGCAGGTGTTAAAACAAGAGTTCCAATATCAAAACGACCGACGTGACCACCATTCTCCCAGCCAACGACTTCTACAATATCAGCTCCAAGTGAAGCAGCTTTCTTTGCATAGCGCACGCCAGCACATTTATGCATCCAAATAATTTCATGTTCCTTGAAAAGATCTAAGAATTTTTCTGGTGCTTCATGACCAGAAGTTTCGATTATTTTAACACCTTCATCAATCATTACTTGCACATGTTTAAGTTGGTTTGGAGGTTTAAGCATTGGAAATAAATTCAGGTTCACCGCAAATGGTTCTTTAGCCAAACTCTTAAGTTTTTGCAATGCTTCACGTAGTAATTCAGGTTTTCTGTATATAGCTGAAGCTAAAATACCAAGACCTCCCGCGTTTGAGCATACTGCGGTGAATTCTGGACCAGTGATAGACATCATTGTACCACACATCACTGGATTTTTAATACCTAAAATTTCTGTTACTTTAGTTTTCATTATCGTTTTCCCTTATTTTTGTATTTTATTAACAATTATTAATTAAATAATTGGAGAGCTGTAAATATTAAAAGTTTCCCGAATCATTTAATCATTGTCAAAATATCTAAATATGTTTGAACTTATTCATTATATTATTCTCTAAAAAAATTTGTAATAACATTATGCTTGAAATAACTTCTAAGGACTATTATGATAAGGTTTTAGGTTCATGGTTAGGTCGCGTTGCCGGTGATTTCGTAGGAGCACCTGTAGAATTTAAACCTTATTCAGTTATAAAAGAAAAGTATGGAGATATTATATACTATCCCGAACCCATTGACTTAAATCAGGTTAATGATGATGAAATGTATGAAATTTGTGCACTTGCGGCCCTTGAAAAGCATGGAATAACTCTAACTGCTAAAGATATTGCGCAAGAATGGATCGATCTTCTTTATACTCTAAATTTTACTGCGGAAGAAATCGCCCTAAAGAATCTGCGCTCTGGTATATGGCCCCCACGATCTGGAACTCATAATAATTTTTTTTATGATGCTATTGGAGCTCAAATGCGAGCTGATATATGGGGACAAATAGCCCCTGGATGTCCAGAAATAACTAAACAATATGCAGAGTTAGATGGGTCTATTTCTCATGCGGGAATTGGCATCGAAGGTGAAGTATATGTTGCAATTTTACTTTCACAAGCATTTTTTGAAGAAAATGTTAGAATTAATATTGATAAAGCTCTTAAGTTTATCCCCTCACATGACAAGAGTCTATATACTCAAATGGTAAATAAGGCTTTAGAGATATATGATCAATATCCAAATGATTTCAGAGAAGCTAGAGAAAGATTAATTAATTATTGGAATGATGTGAGGAAGAATGTGTTAAGTTCAACTGGAGTTAAAGGATCTCGTTCAGAATCCATTCTAACAAGAAAAAGAAAACTTTTCTTAAAAAAAAATCTCTCTGGAGTTCACGTATTACCTAATATCGGCATAATAATATTGTCACTTTTATATGGCACCAAGAATAAAGAAGATCCTCTTGGTGAATCAATTTGTATTGCTGCAATGATGGGACTTGATACAGATTGTAATTGTGGAAATATAGGGGCTATTATTGGTGCTCAATTAGGTGCTGAGAAAATTCCTTCAAAATGGAAAGATCCACTTAAAGATACGTTTTCTACATATGTAAAGGGCTACGAAAAGTGGAAGATAACGGAATTAGCTCAAAGAATTGCTATAATAGGAGAGAAAGTCGTAAAAGAAAAATGTGAAAGTCAGATAAAGATAATTGAAAGTAGTTGAAATTTCTCGCGGGTTAAATTTTTAATTAGCTTAGGGTAATTTAAAAATGAGTGTAATTAATAGAATAGAGTCATTAAAAATTATTCCAGTTGCTTATAAAAAGAGTTGAATATGCACTTCCACTTGGAGATGCGCTAATAGAAGCGGGGCTACCTGTTATCGAAATAACGTTTAGAACCGATGCTGCTGCCGAGTCGATTTCAATATTGAAGAAGGAGAGACCTGAAATGTTGGTTGGTGCGGGCACAGTATTAACAATTGAGCAAGTAAAAAATGCTGTTGCAGCTGGGGCAGAATTTATAGTATCCCCTGGTTTTAATCCGACTATAGTTGATTATTGTGTAAAAAATGACATTCTTATAATTCCAGGCTTAAACGCTCCTACATTTATTGAATGGGGTCTCGAAAGAGGATTAAATCATTTTAAGTTTTATCCCGCAGACATTTCTGGAGGACCTAGAATGCTTCAATTATTAGCCGGTCCATATCCAACAGCACGATTTATGCCCACCGGTGGCATAAATAATACAACTTTAATTGAATACCTAAAATTAAATAATGTGTTTGCATGCGGTGGAAGTTGGATAGTGAAAAAAGATCTAATATCAGGGGGTAAATTTGATGAGATCACTCGATTAACAAGTGAGGCGGTTTCGTTAATTAAAAAATAAATATTACATTTTAGTTAAAATATATTACTATTCTTGGTTCAGAAATCTCTGTATTCATATTAATATCCTCCAAATTCTTGAATAGCCTTATAACATGCAACTATATTTTCTGGTGGTTGATCTAAGAGAAAATTAGTAGGGCCTGGAATATAACCTCCTTTTTTTCCTAAAATTTCTATGCTTTTTTTAACTGAAGTTCTCACACCTTCGGGGGTTTCAAGATTCAACATTTCTGAATCGTCAATGGTGCCAACAAGAGTAATTTCTGGATATTTTTCTCGATACATCTTTAAATCATTACATTTTGGTTTTAATGATTCAACTCCATCGATGCCTATTTCTACAAAATCTGGAAATATTTCATGAAGATTTCCACAGCTGTGCAAAATAAATTTTGCTCCCTCATCGTGAACAATTTTTACATATTCTGCTAAAATTGGTTTGATAAACTTACGCCAAGTCTTCACATTCATCTGCAGACCTTTATTATATCCATAATCATCTCCGCACATGACGACATCGGGCTTAGTTCTCATTATCATTTTAAGCATAGGTTCTTCAAATGTTTCCCACTGAAATTCGATATGTTGCTGGAGATAACTAGGATCTTTTCTAGCAAAGCGTGCAAAATTTGCAAAACCAATTCCAAAAACGCAATTTTCAAAAGGACCTGGTTCCCCTTGAGCAACAACAATATCATATTTATTCAACATTGTTTTCCGGGTTTTTGCAAAGTTTCTTACACTCGATTCATTTGGTCTTAAGTTATTAGTTTTACTCCAATATTCTTCAATCTTTTCTCTTGTTAAAAGTGCTGGACCCGCGTACCACCAATGTGGAATTCCCTCATCACGGATCACAACTTTATAGTAGCCTCCACTATTGGTAACATAATCATTTACAGAATCCAATTTAAATGGGAGTCTCATATTAGGAAGCTGCCAACATAAGTCAATTTTGGCATCTATTCCACCCGGAAGGATATCAGGTGGGCAAAATTTAGCTATAACAGCATGCATAGAGGGTATTCCATATGAAACTTTATCCTTGTCAAGTTGTTTCATATCTTCATCGGTTAAAGCATAAGGGGATTTCATCAATTTTTCTACATATTGAAAGTCCCCGCCTAAACAAAAGCTTGGTACTCTATCGGGAATATTTCCCTCTAGTACTGTTAAAATCCTTTCTAGAGCAGACATTTTTTCAACCATTTTTAAACACTCCCAAATATTTTTCCTAAAAGTGCTAAAGTTTCGAAATTTTTTAATTTAACAGTTTCTTCCCCAATTCCTTTTCTTATCCCCTCAATACCTTCATAAAGTATTTCAGTTGGTAAGGCTATATATCCATCGCATTTAGTATCTTCTAAATCTTGAGGATCATTCAGGTTATTTAAAATTTCTATTTTAAAATCTCCTTTTTCTATATTAACGGAAAATGCTGGAGGTGTATCGGTTAAAAGAATTATTATTTTCATAGGTTTTGGAAAAGATTTGCTTAATTTTCTATAAATTTTAAGAGCCCATAATCCAGAATAAACTATTGCTGGAAATCCTTCTAATTGTGGACACATTATTAGTTTTTACACCGTTTATATTTTGATAAAAAGAGCTTTTTTTAAAAGTTAAAGTTTTAGATATTTGAAATAAATTTTCACTTTAAAAATAGGATTATAACTATTTTAATATGATTTTAAGTGTAAAAAAGTTAAGTAGTATTTAATGGGTAGACTCCAAATTTGTTGACAGCATCAATCATCCACTTTATTCGATCAACAGAGATTTGTGGATGAAAGTTAGAAGGAGATACCATAAAACCGCCCCCTTTTCCCATGGCATTAATTGCATCTAATACCGCTTTTTCTACTTCTGCTTTTGTTGCCTTCACAAGAATATATTTTGTATCGATATTTCCAGATAAACACAATTTATCACCAACTTTCTTTTTGATTAAGATGGGATTTACGTGGGGAAGTTCCAAGCATTGTAATCCGTCGAAACCAGATTCCACAATAAAATCCAAAAGATTCGTAATATCCCCATCCGTGTGTAGTAATATCTTCCCTCCCCATTCATGGACGGCATTCGTAACTTCTTGATAACATGGTAATAGGTATTTATCATAGTATTTTGGATTTACAATTGCACCCCCTCTATATGCGATATCACCTCCCTCAACAAAAATTTTTGCCCCGCAATCTGAATATGCTCTAAAAACCGTTAAAACATATTCAGTTGTGAGATCGAAGCGTTCTTTGATTAATTTTGGATCATTTTTTAAAGCTCGGGCAAAATAATTCATTCCCATACCCTGCCAAACAGGGGGAAACACAGAAGTTAAAAGATTTTGAGCAAAGAAACAAATTTCATCTTTGATATCCCTACAGTTTCTTAAAACTGCTTTATAGAATTTTTTAGCATCATTATAGATTTTTTTGAAATCTGGCTTGGAAAAAGATTCCCAATCTTTTCTATCTTTTATCATTCCTCCATAATAATCAGGATATAAATTACCATCGAAATATTTTATTTTATGTTTTTTACCAAAAATATCGATGATTTCTGATTTACTTACAAATGACCACGGAATATATCCTATTCCACATCCATCAAACCCAAATGTGTAAGCCGCTCTCATTGCTTTTGAAAAGAAAGCTGCTTGATTAACAACAGATAGTGAATTAGTTCTCTCAATCCAATCATCGGGGAAATTTTCAATCATCGCATTAAGATCATCCATCGCAGTGGTCTTTCTACCTAATATCTTATCGGCAACATTTCCATCAATGTTGATAGTGTGGGTTGGAATTCTATCAGGTTGTTCGAGATTTAATACTGTCCATATGCGTTCGAAACTGTTCATAATTATGAATTACTTAGAACCTTAAATTTTAAATTTATTGGATCTTATCAATTAGAAAATTTTATCCATATTTACTTGATAGCACTTTCTTGTGAATTGTATTTCATGTACCAGCTAATCTTTTTGGATATTTTGTTTGCGCCTTTAGATTTTCTTGTAAAAGTTTGTTTACTAATTCAAATCGTTTTTCTTTAAAATCGTTTTCATACCATAAATTATGTAATTCATGTGGATCATTTTTGCGATCATATAAATCTGCAAAATCACTTAAACCGTCATATACTGATAATTTAAAATCTTCTGTAACTAAATGTCTTACCCTAGCTTTAATTATTCCAACCTCATCATCATGTTCTATCAAACAGCAGTCTCTGACTTTTTCTTCTGGACGTTCTAGAACGGAAGTCATATTATACCCTTGCATATCGGGAGGGTGCTTCCGTTCATTGATGTGTAATAGATTTAAAATAGTTTTTGGTAAATCAATTGAAGAAATTAATGAATTTGAAACAGCCGGTTTTGTTAAGCCAGGTACTTTGGCTATAAGAGGTATTTGAAGTACACCATTAAACGGAGCGGGCCCTTTAAATAATAGTCCATGCTCTCCCATAAAATCGCCATGATCACTTGTAAAAATTACTATCGTGTTGTCGGTATATCCTAATTTATCTAATGAGGCTAAAATTTTACCGATACTATGGTCGATTAGTGCAATGGTCCCATAGGTAAAAGCAATAAATTTTTTAGTTTCTTCTTCAGTTGTTTCTCTTAATATTGCTCCAGGCATCACGTTTAAATAAGGTGCTAAAAACTTATGATTATGTAAATTTTTGAAATTCTCAAAATTGATAGGAAGTTCAATATCCTCAGGGTTATACATATCTCTATATTTTCCCGGGGGAAAAACGCTTTGGTGAGGATCGGGAAATGAACAGTGTATATAAAAGGGTTTGTTTCCATATTCTCCTTTGGCGTGTCGTTCAAGGAATGCAATCGTGCGTTCCTCCACATAAGTGGTAGAATATAGCTCAGTTGGTATCTCATGTTCACAAAATACAGAAAAAAAGTTAGCGAGATCTTTCCATCTATTTCTCATATTTTCAGCAAGGTGGGGGGCTCTTTCTTCCAACCAATCCAAATAATGTCCTGCTAAGCATGCTCCATGTCCTAAAACAGTTTCAACCTCTTGATATCCATAGTAAGGAATCGGAAAATTTTCTCTCACGGGGTAAGATTTATCAGATGGGAAAACCCAGTCACGAAAGGATTCTGTAGATTTATACTCAGTTCGAAATGGCAATGTATTAAATTGATGATGTAGTTTTCCAAAAGCAGCAGTTCTCCATCCATTTTTTACTAATGTTTTTGTAATAGTAGGAATATCGTCAGATAATCTCATACCATTACTCCTTACTCCATGAACGTTGGGATATAATCCCGTAAGCAGTGTTGCTCTATTAGGCATGCAATATGGGTTGGTACAAAATGCGTTGGTAAATCGAACTCCCTCACTTGCTAATTTATCCAGATTAGGTGTTCTCAATATAGAATTTCCAGAACAACTCATATGATCTGCACGCTGTTGATCTGTCATTATGAACAAAACATTCATTTTCTCTTTAATTTTAGGCATCTCCATATAATTATTTATTCATTTGAGATATTAATAAGAAGAAAACTTATTTTAAAATATTAGTTATAAGACGAATATAAAAGATTCACATATAGGTTATTAACCTTAACTTAAGAATATCATTGATTCATATAGGTGAGAAAATGTAAAAAATACTTAGATTATTAAATGGTAGTTTAATTGCTTCTCTAATTATTTCAATGGCAGACATAGTTTTAACTACAAAGCACTATTAAATAAATATTAGTGAGAAAAAAAACTATATTAAGTAACTTTGACGATTACTTATAATTAAGACCCTGTAGTCTAGCCTGGATATTTTTACATTACCGTAAAAACCAAAATGGGCGCTGGCTTGCGAAGCCAGAAATTTAAAGCATTAGATGCTTTAAAATGGAAACCGGGGGTTCAAATCCCTCCAGGGTCGCCATTCCTTCACCATTTTTATCTAAGAAATATGATCAAAGATTTTAGAAATGTCCTTTATTTCAATGAGGGGGGGTACACTGAATTCTCGTTCAATTGGAAATTTATAGACTCTTTCACATAAAACGGTCTTTACTCCTGCCCTGTGACCTCCTACGATATCTGCCGGCTCATCACCGCACATGAAACATTCTCCTCCGCTATCTTCCAACCCCATTTTTTCTAAAGTATAGTGAAAGATACCTGGGTCAGGTTTTCTCTTTCCATACTGCGCTGAAGTAACAATTGCATCAAAATAATGGTACATATCATATTTTTTAAGGAGATGCTCTACTAAAGGGTGATGAGGGTGATTAGATAGGACCCCAAGCTTAATTTCTTTTAGATTATATAATCTTTCTAAAGTATCTTTAGTAAATTCAAAGGGTATCCACTCTTCTTCTTCACCGGAGTGATATAAATTTGCAAGCTCTAAGTAAAAATCGTCGTCTTTATCGTCCAAGCTCTCTATAAGTCCCTTTTGTACCATTGATTCCAATATATGTTTAAAAACATAGGTTGTAGGATATTCATCTTTTGTTTTCATACTTTTTCGAAAAAAATTGGTTCTCTTATGCCTAAAGAGTGAAATAAACTTTTCAATAGTCGCTTGATCCTTAAAGATCTGGTATTTCTCTTTCATTACTTCAATGGACTTACGCATACCCCGCTTATATGCATTCCTGTAAGCCTCCATGCTCACATTTTGAAAATCGAATAAAGTGAAGCCAAAATCAAAAATAATGCCTTTAATATTCATAGCTTAGAAATAAATAAAGTAGTTCTTAATTTTAATTTATCTTTAATAAATTAATTGGTTGATTTATAATTTTCATTTGTTATATAATTAATAATTAATTAATTTTTAAACGAATATTTAGTTTTAATTAGAGAAAATGTCTATTGATAAATGGCTTTCTGAAAGCGATCCCAAGAAGAGAGAAAAACTAGAAAAAGTTTATAACGCACTCCCAGAAGAAAAAGTTCAGGATTTAAAGAAAAAGTCAATAAGAGAATTAACAAAAAAGAAGGAGATAGAAAAAGCTGATGATCCTAAAACTACAGATATATTAGATGATATTCTTGAATTTAAGGAGTGGTTAAACAAGAGAAATTATCTGAAAGGTGATATAGATAAAATTGAAATATGGATAAATAACTTGAGTAAAAAATTAAATCGTGAACGTGAAAAAAATATAAAGGAGAGCATTAAGGACAATAGAGGGCAATTAATACAACAATTTCGAAAGGTTCCATTTAATTTTTTAGATGAAAAGACTAGGATCGCGGTTAATAAAAAACTTCATGGGCAAAAAAGAACTAACTCAGATAATTATTTTTTAAGAAAATTGAATGCAGAAATTAAGGAAAAATTATTTGAGGCGAGTTATTTCGAGATTTTGAAAGCGATTATTGAATTTTAAATATTCAGACCTCTGAAATCTCTAAGCCCTTATGAGTAAATTTAAATTCAATTAATTTACCTTGTTGATTTAATAGTAATTCACTTATTTTTTTCTTGGAATTTGGTTTTACTAACCAAATCATGCAACCTCCTCCTCCAGCACCACACACTCTCCCTCCAATACCGCCGTTATTTAATATTAATCTGTTAAGCTCTTTCATATAATTAGTTGTGAGTAGAGGATTGAATTCTGTTTTAAACTTTAAATCTTCAGATAATAATTCTCCAAATCTTTCAAAATCTTCGGATAGTATTGAATCCTGCATTTGAAAAGCTATATCTTTTAATTTATCCAGAAGTTTTGTTGATGTTTCCCTATGTTCCATATACGACTTAACTTGTTCTTTTACTATATTTCCACTTATATGAGGTTCTCCTGTGTAGAATAAAACTAGATTTTCCTCTATTTTTTGTTTGAATGATTTAGAAATATTTAGTTTTTCAACGTTTACATTAGAATCTCCTAAGAATTCCAAACTGTTAAATCCACCGTAAACCGAAGCGTATTGATCTTGGCGACCTCCAACATTCTTTATTATATTTTGTTCAACATAATAAGCCTTTTCTGAAATATCACCTATATCAATAGCTTTCTCTTCGATTTTTAATATTCCTGAAATTAGGCATGTGCATAAACTTGCTGATGCTCCTAAACCTGCTTTTTTTAAAGGCTCTCCATGCACATAAATATCCATTCCTGATTTTGGTTTCATGAGATATAAGATTGCTTCGAATAAATTAGAGATTTGTCCGTTAATATTTAATATTTCAATAGTATCAAATTTATATGGCAAGAATTTGTCATTTGAATAGATGTTAATTAGATTGTCCTCACGCTTAGTTAAAACACATCTAAAATATACATTAATAGTAGTATTAATAACATAACCTCCATAATCTGAAGAGTACGGCTCAACATCGGTTCCACCACCTCCAAATGCTATCCTCACAGGAGTTTTTACTACGTACATTTCTAAATCATAAATTTTCAAATATTCTATGAAAAGGGAAATTCATAGAGAAGATAAGTGTTAAGATCTCTATAAAGATTAATATTTATATAACTTTTTAGTGCTTTTTTTATGAATGAAAATTCTTTTAATAATTTTTGATACTTTAAGAAAAGAACATAAGGTTTTAATGTTCAATTTTCAAGACCAAAATAAATTTATGTTATATTAGTTTTTATTATTTAATATGTGGTTAGTATGCCCAATAGCGGGAGTAGGAAAAAGATTACAACCTTTCACTTATTCTAAACCTAAAGCGTTTTTAAAAATTGCTGGTAAAAGGTTGATCGATCATATTTTAATTAAATTAAAGAAGACATTTCCGCAGGGCACGAATATTTGTTTCATTGTGGGTTATAAAAAGAGACAAATGATGGAATATCTTAAAAATCATCATTCTGATTATTTTAAATTACATTTTGTTGAACAAATACCATTAGGCTATACCGCAGATACTCCATATTTCTCCGGACTAGGAGATGCGATCTTGCTTGCGAAAGAGCTTGTTAAAGACGATGATTGCTTTATTTTTTTAAGCGATAGGCTACCAATGGAAGATTACAGTTCCGTACTTCTGAACTTTCACCAAGAAGAATGTGATGGAATTTTTAATGTCAAACAGGTAAAACATCCGGAATTTTATGGAGTTGTTGAATTAGATGAAAAGAAAAGATTTATTACTCGGATTGTTGAAAAACCAAAAGAATTCCTTTCAAATTATGCTGTTTCAGGTGCCTATTTATTTGGAAAGAGCATGGTACCTAGAATGTTTGAATTATTAGAAGAACAAAGCAAAATAAAGCTTGAAAATGGTCAAGAACATCTAATAACACCTGTTATAGAACAATTAATTAAGGAGGATTTTAAATTTTCAATCAATGAAATGAAAGGTGAAATCCTTGATTTTGGTAGACCAGAGAGTCTGTTGGAAGGAAATAGAATACTGCTGTCCGAATTAAAATTAGCAGATCCTTTATATGATGAGTTATATCAATCTGGTAATATTAATGATTCCAAAATTATTCCGCCTGTGGTTATCGGTGAAAATGTATCCATTAAAGATTCAGTAATTGGACCCAATGTTTCTGTCGGTGATAATGCAATAGTTGAAAGGTGTATCTTATCTGATTCTGTAATTGGTAACGGTACTCACTTAAGTAAAATTATTTCCTCTAATAGTATTATCGGAGATTATTCCATTCTTGAGGATTTGATTAAAAAAGGTATAACTTTAGGAGATTCTTCCTCCATTACAACTTCTAATAAATCTTTTTAAATTTAAAAAAAAAAAGTGTTTTTCAAAATATCTAATTAAATTTGGGTCTTTTATCTTGCCAAGGCGCTATTTCTTCAAAGGCTTTCGAAACTTGAAGCACAGTTTTTTCGTCATATCTTTTTCCCACAATTTGCATCCCAATTGGTAATCCGGAGTTCGTCCAACCGGATGGAATTGATGCAGCGGGTAACCCACTCATATTAAACGGATATGTATATGTCATCCAACTTGTAATATTTAATGCTTTTTTACCTATAAAAGGAAATACTGTCCCAGATTCTTGCCATTTTGGTTTAATGGCAGGACATGGAAGTGTAGGTGTAATCAGTATGTCATAATTTTGAAAATATTGATACAAAACTTCATATACTTTCTTTCGTTGCTCCTTAGCTTTTCCTACATTCATCGCACTATTATCAAGGCCGAATCTAATTGTAGCTTTTAAATCTGGACTAAGATCTTCAAGTCTTTTATCATAATCTTTTTGTAAATCATAAGCATAACCCACAGCAACTAAAGTATTAAATGCTAACTCTGGAGTTCTCATTTTTATTTTTGCCTCTTCAACATCCCAATCAAATTGTTCTAACTTTTTAACACTGCTAAGCACATTGTCTTTTACTTCCTCCTCGAGAACTTTGCCAAAGCCTAAGGACATAGAATAACCAATTTTTAATTTCTTAGGCTTATTCTCAAGAATTTTAACATAATCAATGTTATCATCGGGAAAAGAATTTGGATCTGAGGGATGATGTCCTTTCATAACATTTAACATAAGGGCCGCATCCTTTACATACCTCGTTATAGGGCCATAATGGTCCATAGATTCAAATGCTATACCAATACGAGGATAACTTGGAATCCGCCCATAAGTAGGTTTTAAGCCATAAACACCACAACAGCTACTAGGAACTCTAATCGATCCACCACCATCCGAGCCCAAAGCCAATGGCCCTAAACCACTAGCAACAGCTGCTGCAGCACCCCCACTAGAACCTCCCGAATTTCTTTCTATATCCCATGGAGTTTTAGTTTCTCCAAAAATTTTATTATTAGTAAGCGCAATATGTCCAAATTCAGGTGTGTTAGATTTTCCTATCATTACAGCTCCTGCTTCGAATAATCTTTTAACAGCAATATCGTCTTCTTCAGGAATAAAGTCCACATGAAGCAGAGATCCGTAAGTTGTTCTAATTCCTTTGGTCATCATTAAATCCTTTATACTTGTGGGAATGCCATGTAATACTCCTAATGGTTCACCCTTTTTAACTGCATTATCTGCATTCTTTGCCATCTGTCTAGCTAAATCAAATGTTGTTGTGCAATAGGCATTAACTATAGGATTTATTTTTTCAATCCTTTCTATAAGGGCTTCCGTTATCTCTTCTGAAGTAAGTTCTTGCCTTTTTATGGCGTCTAACATATCGCATGCAGACATAAAGCAAATATCTTCTTTACTCATACTATCACTTATTTTAAATTTTTATACTTAGAATAAATATATTTAGATAAATTATAATTTAAACAATTTCTTAAAAAAAAATCTAATGTTAGTTTTTAATTGAATTGAGGTCTTTTTTCTTGCCATGGTGCAATTTCTTCAAAAGCCTTTGATACTTGCAGAATTAAAAGTTCTTCAAATCTCTTGCCCACTATCTGCATTCCTATTGGCAGATTATCATTTGTCCATCCACAGGGAATAGTAGCTGTAGGATGCCCTGTAAAGTTAAATGGAAACGTAAATGGTTGCCATCCCGTAGGACCTACATTAATACCTTCTATTTTAGCAGGAGAATCAATTCCTATGTCAAAAGCGGGGACTGCAGTTGTTGGAGTCACTAATAAATCGTAATTTTTAAATGTCTCAAATATAGTTTGATAAAAGTTTAGACGAGTTTTCATCGCTTGAGGTAATATTGAAGCAGGGAATCGTAATCCTGCTTCGATCCATGTAACCAGAGCAGGATCCATTTTGTCTCTCCAATCCTTTAAATAGGTTTCGTATTCATATCCAAAGGTTGCAAGCCAGATTGCGCTAAAAGCTCTCGATGGATCCACTCCTTTAATTTTCACCTCTTCAATTTCCCATCCTAAAGATTCAAATTTTTGAACGGACTGAAATACCGCTTTCTCAACTTCCTTATTAATAACTTTTGCATACCCTAAATCAAAGTTATAACCGATTTTTAATTTCCTTGGCTTTTTGTTTATGTGATCAATATAACCAATATTATCATCTGGTAGAGAAAATCTATCGCCCTCGAAAGGTCCCTTCATTGCATCTAACATTAATGCTGCGTCTGAAACATAATTCACAATAGGCCCTACCACAGATAGTGTTTGTGCAGTAATGCGAGGTCTTGGATAAATTGGAACTCTCCCGAAGCTGGGCTTGAGACCATAGCAACCACAAAAACAAGCAGGATGGCGGATTGATCCTCCTCCATCAGAACCTTGAGCTAGAGGCCCCATACCACAAACAACTGATGCGGCAGCACCTCCGCTGGAACCTCCTGATGTTTTTTTAAGATTCCACGGATTGGGAGTAGGTCCAAATATCAAATTGTCAGTAGCTCCTTTGAAACCGAATTCAGGAGTATTAGTTTTTCCTAAAATAACGCAACCAGCCTCTTTTAATCGTTTTACAACGACTGCATCTTCATCGGGAATATAATGTTCAAAAATTTTTGAGCCAAATGTCGTTCTCACACCTTTTACCGGGACTAAATCTTTTATGGATGTAGGAATACCATTTAAAGAAGGAATTTCTTCATTATTCTTTACTCTTTCATCAGCATTTTTTGCCATATCTCTTGCCATATCGAACGTAGTAGTACAATATGCATTAATTATTGGATTTATCTTCTCAATTCTTTCTATTAATGTCTCAGTTATTTCTAAGGCACTCAATTCCTGAGTTCTTATTTTTTCTTTCATATCACACGCAGACATGAAGCAAATATCGTCTTTATTCAACTATATCACTTTTTTTTTAAACTAATTTAATAGATAGAAATATGTTAAGTTTGAATATAAACGAGTGCATAATTATATAAAAAAAAAATAATTAAAAAGATCCAAAAGGATTTAATTATAGGTAGGTCTTTTATCTTGCCACGGGGCAATTTCTTCAAATGCTTTAGAAACTTGAAACACCGTTTTTTCATCTAATTTTCT
>SDBS01002088.1_pt1 | contig 20149 bp, 16 predicted proteins | sample 2277091 | NCBI WGS metagenome assembly SDBS01 (sample SAMN10404972, study PRJNA504765) | marine sediment metagenome | isolation source: marine sediment core GS10_PC15, 163 cmbsf | place: Arctic Ocean: Southern Knipovich Ridge | collected 2010 | reverse complement strand
TGGCGTGCTTGCCCAAACTAGCCAGTCTTACCGCCAGACCATAAGAAACGTGGTTGACTACTACTTCCTAGAGATACTGGGTCTTACTGGAGAAAAAGGAAAACTAGCTACCTTACGGGACATCCAGAAATTCAAGGACACTGGATTGTATAACAACGATTGGAATCTGTCCTACGCTCTAATCACCTACTACCTGAATCTCATACTACGGAAACTTGAACAAAAAAATGCCATCCAAAACTTCACGAAACAGTTTGGTAACATTCAGTTCTCGGATGTTGAGAGTTTCACTGAAAAACTGAAAAAGGTCGGCGACTTCCTTAGGCGCTACGGAACCAGCGGAACTGACCTTGCCAATCTAAAGGATGATAATATTGTTGGCTTGGACTTGTTTTTGGCGCAAGCCAGCCTTGAGAAGCCAAAACCGATCGAAACGTCTCTTGTGGGCGTTGACCCAGAGGTTGTAGCGGATAAAGAGAGGCTTGTTAAGATGCTGGTGCCCTATGAGCTTGAGAAGCCTGATCTGCTGAAGCGACTGTTTGAGGAAACGTATCTGGGTAAAGATCTTTTCAACAAAATCTATGACACATCATCCTTCTTCAATTTTGATTCCAGCTTTATGGATGAAGAAGAATTCATTCCCACAACGGAAACCCTGAACATGCTTCGTAGACAGTTTGGCAAGTTTGGAATCTACTCTGGAAGACCCAGACCGCAAGGCATGTACATCCTAAAGAAATACGATTACACTGCATACTTTGACGAAAAAGAATCCGTGTTCCTTGGAGACATGCTCAAATCCGAGGGTGAAATGGAAAAACTCGGAAAACCAGACCCCACGCTCTTCATCGAGTTGATAGAAAAAACTGTTGACCGAGGAACGGGAGTGGCGTATGTGGGAGACGGAATCGCAGACGCTATACTGGTCGAAAAAGCAAAAGCGAAGGGACTTGAGAACCTATTCTTTCTGGGTGTCGTTTCGTCGTCAGAGGATTCAAATAAGCTTTTTACTGAATACAGTAAACATGGAGCTGACGCCGTAGTAACGGACGTAAATGATGTTCCATACCTGTTTACAAGTTTGGGAGGAAGTGTTTGAAATGAGAAAAGTGAAAGCTGAAAGAAAAACCAAAGAAGTAGACATAACCGTGGAACTAGATGTTGACGGAAAAGGAAACACAGATGTCGAAACGGGCATCAGGTTTCTAGATCACATTCTAGTCACTCTGGCTAAGCATGGTCTCTTCGACCTGAAAGTCAAAGCCACAGGAGACCTGAAGCACCACATAAGCGAGGACGTAGCCTTGGTCCTAGGCGAGGCACTACACAAGGCAGTGAACAAGGGCAAGGGCATCAAACGGTTCGGATCAGCCTACGTTCCAATGGATGAATCCCTAGCACGAGCCACAGTAGACTTGGGCGGAAGAGCATACTGCATTCGAAACCTCAGAATCATGCAAGCCCAGATCGAAGACCTGAAAACCGAGGACATAGAACACTTCTTCGACGCCCTAGCCCAAGCCTCGAAAGCCAACATCCACATAACTGTCCTATACGGCAGCAACGAGCACCACAAAATCGAGGCGGCTATAAAGGCGTTAGCGCTGGCATTACGGCAAGCTCTAACAGTTGAGCCAAGAATCGGAGATCAGGTTCCAAGCGCAAAGGGGGTTCTATAGCAATACCTCAGGTGGCAGTTGTGAATTATGGCGTGGGAAACCTGAGAAGCATCCGTAAAGGACTCGAAAAATCGGGAGCCACCGTCCAGATCACCCACAACCCAAAAGACCTGCGGAGCTCTGATGCCATAGTTCTTCCGGGCGTTGGCGCCTTTGCTCCAGCAGTCAAAAACATGGCGCCAATAACTGATGTCGTAGCTGAGGCAATGGAGAATGGAACGCCTATGCTTGGAGTCTGTTTGGGGCTTCAGCTTCTCTTCACACGGAGCAGCGAAGGCGGATCAGTCAGGGGACTGGACTTCATCTCAGGAGAGGTTGTCAAGTTGCCTGAGAGCCTGAAGATTCCTCAGATGGGATGGAACACAATTGACTTCGCAAACTCTCATCCGCTACTAGAGGGAGTTAAAGACCACTCCTACGTCTATTTTGTTCACTCATACTATCCGCAACCCACAGACCCAAAGGTTATTGTGGCAACCACAGAGTATGGAGTCAGGTTTGCTTCAATGGTGGCAAAAAAGAACGTCTTTGCAACACAGTTTCACCCTGAAAAAAGCAGCAAAACTGGATTAACTATACTGAAGAACTTCGTGAGGATCACAAAGAGGTAGATAAGATGCTGGTTATTCCTGCTGTTGACATTTTGGGCGGAAAATGTGTTCGGCTTGTTCGTGGAGACCCAAAGAAAAATAAGGTCTACTATGAGGACCCGTTAGAAGCGGCTCAACTGCTAGAAACGCAAGGGGCGCAGCTCATCCACATAATTGACTTGGATGCGGCGTTAGGCTCCGGACAGAATATGGAAGCAATAACGAGAATCTTAGAGAACATCAGCGTGAAGGTGCAGATTGGCGGAGGAATCAGAACCCTACAAAAAGCCGATGAACTGCTGAAACTTGGTGCCTACCGAGTGATCTTTGGAACAGTCGCGGTCAAAAATCCCGCTTTGGTCAAGGATGCGGTTCGTTGTCACGGGTCTGATAGCGTTGCCGTAGCCATAGATGAGAAAGATGGCAAAGTGGCGGTTCATGGCTGGAAAAACAAGTCTGCAATAGATTATCTGGATCTTGCCCAATCTTTTGAGAGCATTGATGTTGGCGCCTTAATCTTTACACCAATTAGCGTGGATGGAACCTTGAAGGGACCACAAATAGAAAAAACCGTGAGGCTTGTAGAAGCGGTGAAGGTTCCGGTTATAGCGTCTGGCGGCGTAGCCAAGCTTGAGGATTTGGTCGCGTTAACCAAGACTGGTGTGGAGGGTGTGGTGGTTGGTACCGCCATTTACGAGAAAAAGTTTACTCTTAAAGAAGCTTTGGAGACTGTAAAGAATGTTAGCTAAGAGAATAGTGCCCTGCCTTGATGTCAAGGATGGAAAGGTTGTGAAGGGCGTACAATTTGTGAACCTGAAAGTGGAAGGTGACCCTGCGGAGCTTGCGGCAGACTATGAAGAACAGGGCGCTGACGAGATTGTTTTCCTAGACATTACTGCCTCCCATGAGAAGAGGGACACAACGTTAGAGGTTGTGAAACGAACCGCAGATATGATTTCTATTCCATTCACTGTGGGCGGAGGCATTAGAAACATCACTGACATACAGAATGCCCTCTCTAGTGGGGCAGACAAGGTTTCCGTGAACACTGCGGCGGTGAGATCTCCCAAACTTGTGGAGGAGTCTGCTGCGGTTTTTGGTAGCCAATGTATTGTTGTGGCTATAGACGCCAAAAGAGTTTACGTGGACAGCGCCTTGCCTGACAAGAATGTGGTGGATACGTCTAAGGGAAAGTGCTGGTGGGAAGTCTACCTTATGGGTGGAAGGGAGCCCACTGGAATAGATGCCATAATTTGGGCTAGGACTGTGAAAGAGTTGGGTGCAGGGGAGCTGTTGCCGACTAGCATGGACTGTGATGGAATACAGGACGGTTATGATATAGAATTGACGCGTGCTATGAGTGAGGCAACTAATTTGCCGATAATTGCTAGTGGAGGCGCGGGAAACCTTGAGCACATCTACGAGGTTTTGACGGCTGGAGAAGCTGATGCTGCCTTAGCTGCTTCTATCTTTCATCGGGCTCAGTATTCTGTGGGAGAAGTTAAGAGGTACCTTGCAGAGAAAGGAGTGCCCATGCGTCTAGTCTAATGGAGGATGAAAAGTTTGGTGCTGAAACTTGATGAAAACGAGATTAAAGCTTTCATAGAAAAGGTGAATTTTGGGAAGGGTAACGGTCTTGTTCCCGTTGTTGTTCAGGATGCGTCAAACAATAGGGTGTTGATGCAGGCTTACATGAATGAGGAGGCTTTGCGTTTGACTTTGGCAAGTGGCAGGATGCATTTCTGGAGCAGAACGAAGGGCAGAATTTGGATGAAGGGCGAAGAGTCCAAACATTATTCGCTAGTACAGAATGCGGTTTTGGACTGTGACGATGACGCGATTCTGTTTAAGGTTCAGCAGATAGGCTCGGTTTGCCATACTGGCGAAGAGACGTGCTTCCACAAGCCCCTAAAAACAGAAGAAGAGGTGGGGGTTGATGCGAAGATGCTGGAGAGACTTTTTGAAGTCATAAAAGAGCGGATTCGTAATCCCAGCGAAAAGTCCTATGTTTCTCGCCTAACTGCCAAGGGAGAGGATGCTGTTCTTCAGAAGATAGGAGAAGAGGCAGTGGAGCTTATTCTTGCAGTAAAAGCGGATAACCCCAAAGAAGTCACGCATGAAGCAGCTGACGTGATCTTCCACATCTTAGTAGCCTTCGCCCAAAAAGGATACAACCTCAACAGCATATTTGAGGAACTGGACCGACGCCACAAAAAGAAAACAGAAAACACACAAAACTGAAAGGCTACCAAATCTACCACAACTACATACGAGAACACGAAGGACTAAACGGAAAAACACCAGCCGAATCATGTGGAATAATTATTGAAGGAAAGAACAAGTGGAAAACACTAATCCAAAACGCAAGCAAGAACAACGGTAGCTAAAAGCCACAAAACCTAAAAAATCCTTATTCCCTCTTTAATTGAGGGATTAGTGTTTGACTGAAAAGAAAATATTTGTTTTTTCTCTCTCTGAAAGAGACGAGGCATTTAGCCATAAGAACATGGAAAAAGCGGTAAGTTGGCTCAGAGACAAAAAAGAAAATGAAAAACCACGTTGTAATTTTGCAGAAAAGTCGCCTAGGGACGTGCCTTCAGGTTCTATAGTGCTTTTTTCATTTGACGCACAGATTTTTGGACAAGCTACCCTCAAAGAAAATATTAAAGAAATTCCTCTAAAGGAACAAGAAGCCCGAAAGAAAGCGGGGAAAACTGTTTACAAACATTTTATGTTTCTTGATGGTTCAAGCATTGAAATATTTCCTAAGTACCCAACAAAGAAAGAAATAACTAAAAAATTGCATAAAAATTTTAGTCCGCTTTTCACTTATTTTACTCATGAAGAATATCAAAAAATTCTAAAATTGGCAAGAAAACGATAAGACTCTTCGTAGAATGTGCCGTTGGTTAACACCTTCACCAAAGTCGTCGATGTGCTTAAGAGTTAACAGAACCGAAAAGCGGAATGCTTATATTATGTGTTTCATGTTGCGGTTATTCTATAACAGTGTAATGAGGGATTTGGATGGCTGGTGAACGTTTTTGTTCAAGCAGAAAACTCGTCCTTAGTTTCCGAGGATACCTCCTCTAATTTTTATCTAGAAAAGATACAGCTTCTCAAACAGAAAATCGGAAAAACTCCGCTAGTGCACATCGACAACGTCAATGGCAGTTCCATCTACGCAAAACTCGAATACTACAACCCGTTGAGCCACTCTGTCAAGGATCGCCCAGCAGTTTACATGCTGGAGGCTGCAATAAAGCAGGGACTAGTAACCTCCGATAACGTCACTTTTGTTGAGGCTTCTTCTGGAAACCTTGGAATCGCCTACGGACGAGCAGGCAGGTTTCTGGGTCTTAAAACGTTGATTGTGATACCCAGTGTTGTGGGCGAAAAGACCTTCAAGCGAATCAGCGAGACTGGAACAGCTGTTGAAAAGACGCCAGACGGATACTGCCCACTAAGAAACGAACGAGACGGGGCTATAGCAAAAGTCAAGGACCTGTTCTTGGATGACCCGAACATGATGTGGCTGGACCAGTACAGCAACCAGAATAACTTTAGGGCGCACATTGAAGGAACTGGACCAGAAATTTGGAGCCAGACCGAAAAAAGGGTGACGAACATTGTTTTGGGCGTTGGCACCGGAGGGACGATGGTGGGCATCACACGTTACTTGAAGGCAGAGAACCCTGAAATCAAAAGTGTGGCAGTTCAGCCTCAAGAGAATCATCACATTCAGGGACTGCGAAACTTTAGTGAATCGTTGGAACCTGAGATAGTTCGAAGTAACAGAGATGCGATTGATGGCTGGATAAAAGTTAGTGATGCGGATGCTTTTGAGGCTACGGAGTATCTGTGGAGAAAAGGTTACATTGTTGGAACATCGTCGGGACTCAACTACTTTGCCGCAAGAAAGATAGCAAAAGAAAACAAGGGCTCAACAGTGGTGACTCTGTTTCCTGACACGTGTCTTAATTCCTTCAAATTAACTCAAGAATACATTGTGGGAAAAAGCTTTTAGAAAACAACGACATGCCTCTGTAGTAACTAAATTTCGGCTGGACGTACAATGAGCTGGGAAAAAACATTAGACAAGTATGGCGCAGTGATCGAAGAACGCCTCAGAAAGTTTCTGGATGAATCTGTAAAAGAGGCAGGAGATTACCATCCCTTCATAGAGAAGGTTTACTCTGACATCGAAGAGTTTGTGCTCAGAAAAGGCAAACGGTTAGCTTCATGCAGCACACTCCTAACATACAAAGGCTACACCGGAAAGGTTGACGAAAAAATCTTGAAAGTCTGCGTCGGAGTCGAGCTTTATCGACACGCCATATTGGTTCACGACGACATGGTTGACATGGACGCTCAAAGAAGAGGGGGAAGCACTTTGCACACGAAATTCGTGAACAGCTACCGCCCATACGACAACAGATTCGGAGACGGAGCCGCAGTCTTCGCCGGAAACATCGCATATGCCTTGGCTGTCCGCGCCATAATGGATTCTGGTTTCCCAGAAGAAACGGTTAACAGAATATTGCGTCTCACTTCTGAGGGCTACCGAGATGTTAACGAGAGCCAAATCCTCGACCTGCTGTTTGAACAAAAGGACGTATCCGTTAACGAATGGCAGGTTATGGCAAGCAAAAGAGCCACTTCGCTCTTTAAAGTTACAATGCTTACAGGCGCAATCTTAGGCGATGCCCCAGAAGCGGACCTGACACTGTTGGGGGAAGCAGCCGAAAACATGGGCTACTCCTTTGACATCCAAGATGACATAATAGACAGCTTTGCTCCGAAAGAAGAGTATGGCAGATCATCATGTTTAGACATTTCAAAAAACAAGAAGCCCCTCCACGTAATTTATGCCCTAAACTCAAAAGACCCAAAAACGTCTGAGGCTTTGAAATGCCTTCTCGGCAAGCAATTCCTAAGCTTCGGAGAAATAGACCTAGCCAGAAAATTGCTTAGGGAGAGTGGAGGATTAGACGCCGCAAAACAAACATCAAAAAAACATGCAAAACAGGCAAGAAAGCTCATAACTCAAACAAGCTTAACTGAGGACGTTAAAGAATTCTTCAACAGCTTCATACTATACATAGAAGAAAGCCTAGACTGGTACAAATAAAGAAAGCATATTTGGATCATAATAGCAGAAGATTGTTGAAAACAGTGTTTTTTCTGAAGTTCCAAGTATAAAGAAATAGTGTGTTGTTGACTGTAATTTATTCACACGAACTTTACACATATTAGTATACTAAAACATGTTGAAAAACAGTATTTTTTCAAAAAAATCCAGCAACAAAAAGACTGTAACCCATTTATTTGATAGAACACCGTTAGACCGTGATTAAAGCTTATATTTGTGGTTGTTTATTGAAGGGGTTAATTTGGTGTCGTGGATGAGCGGTGACCGCGAAATTCAAGGCTAATTCTAAACTTTTGTTGACCCAAATATATCGACCGCTCGAGCTTGAAAGTGAAGTTCGTGCATTTTGGGAAAAAAATCAAACCCTCAAAAAACTTGCAGAAATTCGCAAAAAAAACAACAAGAAACTTTTAGGTTACGTTGAGGGTCCCCCAACATTAAATGGTATTCAGCATGTTGGTCATGCCCGAGGCAGAGTCATAAAAGACTTCCATTATCGCCTGAAAACAATGCAGAACTACTATGTTTCATTCTGGGCAGGCTGGGACACCCAAGGCTTACCCGTTGAACTGGAAGTAGAGAAGACTCTTGGCGCAAAAAACAAAAAAGAACTAATAGCAGAGGTAGGCGAAGAACGCTTCGTTGAAGAATGCAAGAAAAGCATCATGAAGTATCACAGCCAATGGGTTGAGGCTGACAAGAATCTGGGCCTGTTCATAGACCACGACAAAGCATACTACACCCACCAAGACAAGTACATCGAACGGGAGTGGCAATACCTCAAACGGGCATGGGAACAGAACCTTCTCGGCGAAGGATACTATGTTGTTGCCTACTGCCCCCACTGCCAAACCTCCCTTAGCAACGCCGAAGTAGGACTCGGATACAAAGAAGTTGAAGACCCCTCCATGCACTTCAAGTTCCGAGTAAACGGAACAGAAAACGAGTACTTTGTTATCTGGACTACAATGCCCTTCACCCTAATCACGGACATGATCATAGGCGTTAACCCAAAAAAGGAATATGCAAAAGTCAAAGTGGACAATGAAGTGTGGATTCTGGCGAGAGCACGCGTCGAACCAATCATGGAAGAACTGGAAATAGAAAAATACCAAGTGCTCAAGGTTATGAAGGGCAAAGACTTAGTGGGCACAAAATACGATTACCCCTTCAAGGACCTGATTCCCAAACAGGCAGAACTTGACCAACTTCCACTAATCCACACAGTAATAGCAGAAGATTTCGTGGACGTTACCACAGCCACAGGCATAGTCCATCTTGCCCCAGCAAACGGCGAAGACGACTTTTCAGCATCCCAAAAACGCAAGCTACCCATATTTGCCCCATTTGATGAACAGGCAATGTTCACGGAGGAGGCAGGCAAGTTTGCAGGTTTCTTTGTCAGAAAAACGGACATCATTGTTGTGGAAGAACTCAAAAACAGGGAACTATTACTTAAAATAAAAAAGGTCAAACATGAGTATCCAACATGCTGGCGGTCCCACCACAAGCTAGTGTGGATGGCTCGTAGAGAATACTTCATCTGGACAAACAAAATAAACGACAAAGTCATGGAAGCCGCACAGAAAGTAAAATACTTCTATGACAGCCCCAAGAACAGGTTCCTTGCATTCCTGAAAGAAGGAAAACCATGGTGCATCTCCAGAGACAGAATCTGGGGCTCACCCTTACCGATCTGGGTTTGCGAAAAATGCGGAGCAAAAACGTTAGTGGCCAGCAAAAAAGAGCTGTTTGAGAAAGCTTTGGAGCTACCCGGCAAAGACTTTGAACTCCATAAACCGTGGATAGACCGCGTGATACTGAAATGCGACGAATGCAGCGGCAGAATGATTAGAGAACATTTTGTTTTGGATGTCTGGCACAACAGCGGCGCCTCACCCTACGCAAGATTCACAGACGAAGAATTCAGCAAACTAGTTCCAACCAACTTCTTGACCGAAGCTGTTGATCAGACCAGAGGCTGGGGAAACTCGCTTCTCATCGAGCACGTCATATTAACAGGCAAACCGGAAGCACCCTACGAAGAATTCCTCTTTCAGGGCTTTGTTTTGGACGCGAAAGGCAGAAAGATGAGCAAGAGCCTCGGAAACGTGCTGGAAATCAACAAGCTGTTGCAGGAACGCTCAGCAGACATCTCCCGTTTCTACTTCCTGTGGAAATGCTCACCAATCGACTCCATGAACTTTGACCCCAACGAACTGAAGGGACGACCATATCAGGTTCTCAGCACACTCTATCACCTTCACAACTTTTTCATGCAAAACGCCGAATACGACAACTTCAACCCAAAAAAGCACACACTACAATGGTCCAAAAAAGAGAATACTCTGAACGCGCCCGACAGGTGGCTACTATCAAAACTGCAGGGTCTAGTAAGGGAGTTCACTGAAAGAGCCGAAGAATGCGAATTCAATTTTGCTTTATCCAAACTAGAAGACTTTGTTGTCAACATTTTGAGCCGCGAGTATGTCCCAATGATCAGAAAAGACCTGTGGAGCGACGACACCGAAACACTGAACCGCAGACTAGCAGTCTACTCGACCCTCTGGTATGTCCTAAAAACGTTGGTTCTCCTCTTTAACCCTGCTACGCCATTCCTGAGTGAAGCCCTGTACCAGACAGTCTACAAGGAACTGGATGATACTCTTCCGGAAACAGTGAATCTGGAAAGCTGGCCCACACCAGACACAGACCTGGAAGATTCTGTCTTAGAAGAAGAATTCGGGATATTGCTGCAGATCCTTCCTATAGTGTATTCTGCCCGACAGGATGCTCAGCTGAAAAGGCGATGGCCTTTAGCGAAAGCAGTAGTTGTTGCACCCAAAAAGGCTCAGGATACCATTAAGAAACTGGAAGCGCTGTTTCTTGAACTGGGGAACATAAAGGCGGTTGAGTATGCGGATGAGCTTCCTGAGGTTGACTCTGAGATGTGGGCAGTAGCTTCTGAAGGGGAAATACAGGTTCTGCTTGACAAAATCCGTGACGATGCTCTTGAAGGAGAAGGCCTTATGCGGGATCTAGCCCGCCGAGTTCAAGCTCTAAGGAAAGAGCTGGGATTCTCGCCCACGGACATTGTTGAGGCGGTTCACGTTGCTGAACTGGACCCGAAGAATATTGAGCTGCTGAAGCCTTACATCGCTGAGATGCAGGAGCTTGTTCGCGCCAAAAAGGTTCATGTTCACGGGGAGCAGATTGAAGTTAAAGCTGATTGGCATGAAACCAAGTTGGACAAAAAGAAAGTGTACGTTGCCGTCGTGTAAAGCACAAAGCCATCTAATATCAGATTGCTTGTTTTGTGACTAGACCTGTTTGCGTTTTCAAGGGAAGATTTTTCTTCCAGCCTGCTCGGCAATATCCAACGGGTCACCATCGCCTTCATTCGGAGCACTAGTGAACAAAGACAGAACCGTTTCGATTGTACCATTGTGTTCTTCGACAGTTTGTTGCATTGATGCTCCTGTACCTCCATCACTGCCTGCCGAAGTGACCAGTAATACAGTATTGATTCCTTGCAGATCACCTATTCTTTCAATGTGTCGCTTGATAGTTGGACTTGGAGTACCTGCATATACTGGCGACCCCAAAACCAGAAGGGAATATTCAGACAGGTCTGTTGGAGCTTGAGAACTCGCAGTTGTAATCTCTACGCTCCACCCATTTTCTACAAGTCCATCCGCAAAAGCATAAGTCACATCTTTCATGAAGGACGATAAACCCGGATGATAAATTATCAACGCAGTTTCGGAGCCGTCAGCATTCAAAACATCAATTCCGCTGACGTAATCACTGTTTATTTTGAAGAGAACAAACCCTAAAACGCCGGAAACAACTATAACAAAAACGAGTATCGCGATTAGCAGAATTTTTTTCCATTTCTTTTCTGGCCAAAGTTTCATGAATCAACACCTCATAACTATGATGTAACGAGGGTAAAGACGCTTAAGTATATTAGTTTTTGGCGCCAACTTAGTTCATTAAAGCCCAGATAGCAATGTTCATTCAATAGGAGAGCTGCAGATGTTGGATAAAATCAGGTTTGGCGTGTTTCTTCCTTTTTACGTTTTCAGAACTGAAAAACGAACCTCACAGTTATTTAATCGCCTCCAAGATGCCGTCCTAGAATGTGAACGGCTAGGATACTATTCGTTTTGGCTGGATGATCACCTGATGCTAAACAAAATGCCGATTCTTGAGTGCTGGACAACCCTCTCAGCACTATCAAGAGCAACCAAAAAGATAAGGTTGGGCACCATGGTAACATGCAACTCCTTCAGGAACCCCGCATTGCTCGCCAAAATGGCTGCAACCCTCGACAATATATCAAATGGAAGGCTAGAGCTAGGTATTGGAGCCGGAGTTCAGAAGGACGAGCACAATGCATACGGGTTTCCTTTTCTTTCAGCGAAGGATAGGGTAGAGCGTTTGAGTGAAGCAGTGGAAATCATAAAGAAGATGTGGACCGAAGAAAAAGCGAGTTACAGCGGGAAATATTACAGCATAAGAGACGCTGTTTGTGAACCTAAGCCTGTGCAGAAACCCCATCCGCCCATAGTTATAGGTGGTGGGGGAAAAAAACTGATGTTGAAAGTGACTGCCAGACACGCAGACAGGTACGACTGGGGTTATCTTCCGTCTTTGGAACATTATAAACGTAAGTTGAAGGTTTTGGAAAAACATTGTGAAACCGTGGGTAGAAAAGTTAGTGAGATTGAGAAGTCGTGCTGGCCTGCGGGACAGATATTCATTGGAGAGGACAAAAAAGAGCTGAAAGAGAGAGTTATGCAGTGGGTGCCTAAAGGTGTTAGTTTAGAAGAGTTTATGCGAACAAACTTTGTTGGTACCCCCGAAGATTGCATCAAACAACTACAACAGTACATGAATTTGGGCGTGACACAGTTTATGCTGTTTTTCGGTGACCTTCCTGATCTGAAAGGATTGCGGCTCTTCGCCGAAAAAGTTGTTCAAAAGATAAGTTAAATTAAGGCATATCTTATCTGGAAGCAACGTTTTTGTTGTATTTTTCTAGATTGACGCCTAAAAAGGGTAATCATATTGGAACTACTGAGAGGATGAAGATGGCGACGAGCACGATGGCACCCATTTTTCTGCTAGTTGTGAGCTTAGACACATCATCTAAAGGACCGGGATGTTTAGCTGAAGAGAAAAAGAGAGCTAAGATAGCCATTGTCCACCATCCGATGATGGCTAACAAAGCGATACCTGCGTAGGAAATAATCTGGTGTGCTCTATCACTCAGTACGCTTCGGGCGACGTGACCGCCATCAAACATACCTGAGGGAACCAGATTAAGCATTGTTACTATCATGCCAACCCAACCGGCGAAGGCAACCGGATGCAAATGTATTATTTCTCCTGCGCCGCTGGGCGGAAACAACATTACGATGAACTGGAACAGAAGAGGCAATGGGATGTACGATGCATCGGGGTCTAGGGGACCGTGTGTAGATAACTGGATTCCTATGAGGGTTACTATTGCTGCAATTATGAAACCTGCTACCGGTCCTGTGAAGCCGATGTCGAAGAGGGCGTCCTTGTTTGGGGGGAGAGCTTTCTGTCGGATGAGAGCTCCGAAAGTGCCAATACCATAAGGAAACGGAAGACCTGGAATGAAATAGGGATATGTGGCGTCTACATCGTGTTTATCTGCGAGTAGTTTGTGTCCCATCTCATGGGTACCCAATATTGCCATAATTGCGCCAGTAAATAGTAGGGCACCTAAAATGTCCGATGATGACAGAAAATATCCAGAGACAAAAAGGGTTCCCAGTGTTGCAAAAAACAGTGCGATGTTTATTATGTTTCGGTTGGGTTTTATGGATGGTTTCGCCAAGACTTTGAGAACAACTTTTTCGTCTTTCGGTCTTAGAAGTGGGAGAAGCTCCAGAGCGTCCAGACGTTTCATAATCCTCAGGAACGCTTCCTTCGAGTCCTCTCGATATCTTACATAGAATGTTGGGACAGTATGATCAACAAAACCTTCTTCTACATCAAATTCTGACTCAACCATGCCCTGAACTTCTTCAAAAGAAGGCACCTCGACAGGGTCAGCAACGTAATCGTCTGAAGATGCACAGCACATGGTGACCTTGTATTGGAGTCTGCTGGAAGTATTAGAAGGTTATGTAAAGTAGGCTTCTAATTTTTGTGATTGTATATTAACCGATAGTTGAAAGTTTGTTCAGTTAACGGTGAGAACCGAAAGGGAAAGGTTAGGTGACAGAAAAGAGGTGGGACAGTATGCGTTTGTGTAGTAATGTTTGTTCTTTGTTTTGTGACATTAAGTTACAGTTATGGTGACTTCTGGTTATTTCTTAAAAATTTATGTTTATTTGGCATATTAATGGTAACTTTTTGTGTAACTAAATCCTCAAAACATCCTTTATTGTCAACCTAAATGGTTAACCGAATGTTCACCAACTAATATTTGGTGACGTGAAATGAGCAAGCCAAGATACAAGCGCAGTGAACAGCCCTTCAGCCCAAAGGAACAGTTAAATAAACACAAAACCGATATGCCTAGGGAACAACTACCCACGTGGTGCAAAGGCATCATGGGCGGCTGCGTAAACTGTGGCGGCTGCATCCCCTAAACATCACTAAAACATGTTTGCTTACACAACAATCAAGCGGATCGTGACCCCTAGAAAAGTCAACCTTGTTTTCACCAGCTTAAAAACGGCAAACGATGCTAAATTCCACTTTTTCAACGTTTTTGTGCTATAGATTTTTTGGTTTTAGCTACTCTATTTTATTGGGAACAAAAGAGTTTAAGGCACCACAAAATCTTTATAACACCGTTATAGAATCATAAAGGCAAAAGACTAAACGGTGAAACAAGTGATCGTAAACAACATCCTCGAATTTATCGGAAACACGCCAATGGTGCGAGTGAACCACCTAAATCCAAACCCTAAACTTGAGATGTTCATAAAACTTGAAAAATTTAACCCAGGCGGCTCAGTCAAAGATCGCATAACCAAATATATGATCGAAAGCGCAGAAAAGAAGGGTCAACTAAAAAAGGGAATGACCGTCATTGAACCCACCAGTGGAAACACAGGCATTGGACTCGCCCTAGTTTGCCGCGTAAAAGGATATGACCTAGCCCTCGTAATGCCCGATACTATGACACGAGAAAGACGCCAGATACTATTAGCATTAGGCGCCAAAGTTATTCTCAGCGAAGGAAAAAAGGGAATGGATGGAGCCGAGGATGTGGCCCACGAGATTGCCAAACAGAACCCAAACAAATACTTTGTACCAAACCAGTTCGCAAATCAAGCCAACGTTCTCGCCCACTACGAAACCACAGCCGAAGAAATATGGAAAGATACACAAGGCAAAATCACACATTTCGTGGCGGGTTTAGGCACAAGCGGCACATTAATGGGCGTATCGGGTAGGCTGAAAGAACTTAACCCTGACATTCAGGTGATAGCTGTCCAGTCAGAGGCAGGCAAAGCGATTCAAGGACTAAAAAACCTAAAGACACAGTATGTTCCAACCATCTGGAAAAGCGAGCGGGTAGATGAAATCTGCACGGTGTCTCCAAAGGACGCTGAGGAATCGGCGAGGCTTTTAGCTCTTCAAGAAGGCCTGTTTGTTGGACCGAGCTCAGGAGCCATTTTTCACATAGCCCGAAAGAAAGCAAGCGAAATCGAGAAAGGAGTGATGGTTGTGATAGCTCCTGATGGAGGAGAAAAATATCTCAGCACATCTCTATGCGATCCAGCGTTATGCGTAGAAGCTGTCAGAAAATTCGGAATCCAGTGCTCCTACAAAGACGGAAAACCAGTAACAAAAGCTACAACCACCAGCATCAAAGAATCCTCACCCTAAAACACTAACGATCAATCATTGATTAAACGCTTTTCTTGCTTCCTTGATAGAGCTATATCTGAAGCATAACTGCAACCCAAACAATCTTATGAAAAATCAAATAGGGAAATAGCATAGGCTCACGAGTATGCATCACCGTATATGAAGCAGACATTGGACTAAACAGCAAACTCTGCAAATTTCCTATATTAACCAACTGATCTTCCCAGTGTATGCCACAAAACAACCGGTAATCATGCTTCAGAGTCCGCCAAAGACTATCACAAATATGAAAACTCACAACATTAACGTCAATAGCCCATCGTTTGCCGTTTGCTTCAACGCGGTCACGCAACCCCCTGTCAACCGCCATAGGCCATTCAGTTGGAAAACCTCCAATCTCACGCATAAAGTCAGCGTCATAAATATGATTGTCTAAGCTAACACAAAAATCTTCTAAGGTACTTTTTCGAAAACAAAATTTTTCATACGTATTTAACGCTGGATGAGTGGAAAAGCGGATTCCCTGAACAACACCAACATCTGGTTCCTCAAAATGTTTAATTAAACTAAACCAATTTTTTGACAGACCAAATTATAGCCTATCAACGGTTTTCAGTTTGGTGTACCAAAAATTTTAGGCTTAGAATAGACCAGTTACCGCATGGATAAAGGTTATTAGACGATGATCGATAACTTTCTTTCACGTCCCCTGTATGGTTTAAGGAACAGTAACGATTCAGGGCATAATAATCGATCTATGGATGGTGACAAAGATTAGCCGAAAAATTTCTGGAGTAGAATATGTCGAACGAATCAACGACAATCTTCTGAAAATGACAGAGAAGAGCCTGTTTCCATTGTATGAAGACTTGAGAGCCGCTGATTGTATTGTATGTGGCGGTTCAGGAAGATCCCTTCATTCTTTGAATATAGCCATGAGTCAAATAGCAATGATGAAGGAACCCAAAGTGATCATCACCAGAGAAGATGTCGGTTTTCCGGGAAGAGGAATGTATGACGCAGCTTCACAGCTTGAAAAGAGATACAGAAAGATCGTTTTACTCATCAATTCTGGAAGCGGCGAATCCGACGATCCTAGGCACCTCGCTGAAGAGCTAGAAAAATATTTGGAAGCGACGGGTAGCACCAACTTTACGATGGGTTTGATAACGTCTAATCCTAACTCTTCAATCGCAAAGATTGTTCAGAGGCACGGTCATGTAGTTGAGGTTGAGGGTCGGGGAAAAAAGCAACTACCAGCACCTGATAATTACAGCCAAACAGGAATAATGGGGGACATCTTTGAGCTTGGCAGCTTGTTTTTGCTGCAGATGATTACCGAGGCGTTATCCGAAGGCAGTTCTGTGGAGAGGGTTCTTGAGCTTATAGCCGAGGAAGCACCGGTTTTGAGGAAGATTACAGAGAATGCAGTTAATTCTGAAGCCACCAAGGCAGCCCTAGATATTCTTGAAAGACGCAGTGACGTGTTCCTAGGGGGAAGAGGAACTGCCGAGGAGGTTGCTAAGATGACTGCTGTGCGGCTGTTTCACATCAAAAAGTTTCTAGGAGACGACGTTTATATTGCCCGGGGCGTCAACACGCCTCATCCAAGGGCTGGAGACCTAGAAATTTTGATCTCTTACTCGGGAAGGACTAAGCCTGTTGTTGGTTGGTGCAACAGGTTTAGGGGTTTGGGTGGAACTGTTATCTCGATTGTTGGGTGTAAAGAAACAAATCTTGCGAGGAATTCTGATTTGAAGATTTTTCTTGAGGAGACAGTTGAACAGGGAAAGCCACGGAGATTCTATATGAGAGCAGCCTATGTGTTGAGTTGCCTGCCAATTCTGTTAATGGAAAGGCTGAGCCTGAAAGGTCTCATTTTACCAGAGTACCTATTCAAATGGTACCACAGCGTAATCGAATGACATAAGCGGTAGTCACAACAGGAAATACTTAACGGATGTAATTACGCTTTTTTTAGTATACTTCCTTTGTGTGCAGGTTGAACAAGCTGAGAATAACGCACAAGGTATCCCTTCTTGACGTTTGGTTCTTTTTCAGTCCAAGACTTTGCCCGTTTAGCTAGTTCTTCACCGCTTAGTTTCACGTTCATTCTTCTTTTCGGAACATCAATCTCTATTATGTCGCCATCTTCCAGCAGGCCTATGGGTCCGCCGACAGCAGCCTCAGGAGATACGTGTCCTATGCATGGTCCTCTGGTGGCTCCCGAAAACCTTCCGTCAGTAATTAGGGCAACGGACTCGCTCAAACCCATGCCTGCTATGGTTGCGGTTGGGGAAAGCATCTCTCGCATTCCCGGTCCCCCTTTCGGTCCTTCATAGCGGATAACAACCACGTCTCCTTCCTGAATTTTTTTGTTCAGTATAGCTTTCATTGCAGCTTCTTCAGAGTCGAATGTTTTAGCAGGACCTTGATGAACCATCATGTTAGCTGATATGCCCGCAGCTTTAACCACGGCTCCATCAGGCGCCAAGTTTCCCTTCAAAACGGCTATGCCGCCTTCCTTATGAATTGGGTTATCCAGTGGACGAATAACTTCGGGGTTGAGAACCACAGCAGATTCAATGTTTTCTTTGACGGTTTTTCCTGTTACCGTGACAGCGTTCAGATGAAGCGAATCCTTTAGCACTTTCATCACTGCTGGAATTCCTCCTGCTTCGTTCAAGTCTTGCATGTCGTAGGGTCCACTTGGAATCATGCTGCTGAGGTGTGGAACGCGTTTACTCAACTTGTCGAAGAGTGATAAGGGCAAATCAAGTTCTGCTTCATTTGCAATAGCCGTAACATGTAACACAGTGTTGGTTGATCCGCCTAGAGCCATATCCACCATAATAGCATTCTCGAAAGCGTTGGAAGACAAAACGTCTATTGGTTTCAAATCTTCATTTACTAACTCAACAACTCTTTCTCCGGTTGCCTTGGCGATTCGTAAGCGTTCAGCGCTTACAGCAGCCGGAGTAGCACATCCAGGCAGTGACATACCTAATGCTTCAGTTACGCAAGCCATTGTGTTTGCGGTGAACATACCGTTGCATGACCCACAAGTGGGACACGCGACATCTTCCAAGCACTTCAACTCTTTTTCGTCCATTTTGCCTGCTGCAACTTTGCCGATAGCCTCAAACATTGAAGCTGTTCCCACTTTCTTTCCTTTGTAGATGCCTGAAAGCATGGGACCGCCCGTTACCATTATTGCGGGGATGTTGAGTCTAGCCGCTGCCATCAGCATTCCGGGAGTTATTTTGTCGCAGGTGCTGATCATAACTATGCCGTCGAATCTGTGCGCTTGAACCATGACTTCAACAGAATCGGCGATAATCTCCCGAGAAGGCAAAGAATATCGCATTCCGCTGTGACCCATGGCTATGCCGTCACAGATGCCTATAGTGTTAAATTCGAAGGGAACACCACCGGCACTGATTACGCCAGCTTTCACAGCCTCAGCTACCTGATTCAGATGAGCGTGTCCGGGAACAACATTTGTGAAACTGTTTACTACACCAATGAATGGTTTAGATAAATCGCTGTCTGTGATTCCTAGTGCCTTTAGTAGGGCACGGTGAGGAGCCCTTTGAACCCCAACTTTTATTGTGTCGCTTCTCAAGTTCTGTCCCTCTACAAGTGTTAAGTACATAGATGATGTCTTTTTCTGTTAAGTGTTTTGACCCACCAAAAAAGGCAATTATGCCTTAGCGGAAATAAACGATAAAATTGAAGTGAAGATTGGAACCTTTTAAAGAAAAACCTAACTAACCTATCTTTTGGTGTGTGCGAATTTGCTTTCTGATAAAATTAGGGAAATCGAGTTTGACCGGTCGAGTGGGGCTAGTCAGATTGCCCGAAACGCCTTAGGTGTGCTCAGATTTTTTGCTCAGACAAACAAAAACGAGGCATATAGAGGCTTTATAGAAGATTTTAGGGAACTTGGTAGACAACTTTTTGAAGCAAGACCCAACATGGCTCCTGTTCAAAATTTGGTAGCACAAATTGTCTATGATGTTAACACTCTGGAAGAACACGATTTAGTTTCTGTTCGAAAGTTTGCATTATCTAGGATAGACGAATTATGCAAAGAGTCAGAAGTTGCTGTCAAAAAATGTGCTGAGTGGGGCGCCACTATAATCGGTGATTCGGATTGTCTGGCAAGTTGCAGTGACAGTTCGACAGTTTGTGAGACATTAAAAGTAGCGAAACAGCAGGGAAAACGCTTCAAAGTTTTTGTTGCAGAGTCAAAAACTGACGATGGCAAGTTTCGTTATGGTCAAATTCTGGCAAGATTTCTCAAATCCATAAATGTTCCTGCAGAAGTTTTTCCCGATAACGAGGTTTTCAGGTATGTTCCAAAGACAAAATCTGTTTTGGTGGGCGCTGACAGTGTGCTTTTTGATGGGGCTGTTATAAACGGAAGCCCAACGTATGAACTTGCAGTTAAGGCAAAGGAATGTGGGATACCGTTCTATTCTGTCTGCGAAACCACCAAGGCGAATATCATGAGTTATCTGGGCAAAAACGTCGAGTTGAAGAAAGGTTTTGATCTTGTCCCCGCGAATCTAGTAACGGGAATAATAACCGAAAAAGGAATATTAGACGCCAATTCAATTGTTGAGATTATGAAAGAAAAATCAAAGTTTTATGAAATCTTCCATGGTAAATAGGCGTGAACGTTTGGGTTTGAGAAAAATTTTATCTTTTTTTATTACCTATCAGAAAATGATGATGGAGCGTCTAAGTAAGGGTAACCTAAATCTCTATGTAAACGTACGCGCAAAACTCGTATTGTAGTAGTTCTTCAAAAAAGATCCGTGATCTAGTCTGTATTAAGGCATCCCTGGAGATATCTCTCG
>SDBS01002087.1_pt1 | contig 20152 bp, 19 predicted proteins | sample 2277091 | NCBI WGS metagenome assembly SDBS01 (sample SAMN10404972, study PRJNA504765) | marine sediment metagenome | isolation source: marine sediment core GS10_PC15, 163 cmbsf | place: Arctic Ocean: Southern Knipovich Ridge | collected 2010 | reverse complement strand
ATTCCGAAGGATCCGTGGTTGTTGGTGTACGGAGCGCATGGATCCGAGGTTCCTATCCGGCTGATATCAGCCGCGCGGGCAGTGAATGATGGAATGCCCCAACATATGGTTGATCTGACGATTGAAGCATTGCATACTGTTGGAAAGAACATCTCAGGAGCGAAGATCCTCGTCATGGGATACGCATATTTAGAGGGAAGCGATGATGATCGTAACAGCCCGAGCGCATCCTTTGTGAAACTCCTTGGGGAAAGCGGCGCCCAAGCCAGGATTCATGATCCTTATATGACGCAATATCAAGGAGAGTTGAAGGATTTCGCAGATGGAAGTGATGCCGCAGTGGTCATGGTGAGGCACCCCGAATACGTAAACCTGAATATCTATGATTTAGGTCAATGGTTGGCCAATCCAATCATTATTGACGGTAGAAATGTATTCGGTCCGAACCAATTACGCGAATCCGGGATGATCTACCGGGTTTGTGGTGTAGATGGGAAAGATTAGATACACAAGGTGTGGTTAATTTCGATCGAATGTGTTGTGAAATACAGGCGTTTAATTATTGAATACAGGCCAAAATTCAGTACCCAACTATAGATGAAATCATCAGAAAGCGAATAAACAAAAATTCCTAGGCAAATAACGAGAGCTAACTGAGTCATGTTTATAATTAGAAGTGTCGTCTAAATGCATATACCTTTTCTGGATTCAATAGAGGATTTCACTTGGAGAATGAGCTAGGGGAAGATATTCATATCCATATCGAACCGAGTAAAGGCTGGATCCAACTCGATCTCAAAGAACTTTTTGCTTATCGAGAGCTACTTTTTTTCCTAGTCTGGCGCGATATAAAAGTTCGTTACAAGCAGACTGTACTTGGTGCAGCTTGGGCGATCATACAGCCGTTTTCTACAATGGTAGTATTTAGTTTGTTCTTTGGTCAATTGGCTGGCGTGCCATCGGAAGGAGTGCCTTACCCGATCTTTAGCTACGCAGGACTTGTTCCGTGGCAATTTTTTGCGAATGGTTTGACACAATCTTCAAACAGCATGGTGGGGAGCGCAAACCTGATTACGAAGGTCTACTTCCCAAGGCTTACCATCCCGATCTCAGCGGTGCTTTCAGGGATCGTGGATTTCTGTCTGGCGTTGTTGGTCCTGTTGGGCATGATGCTTGTCTATGGGATTGTTCCCACAAAGAATATCGTTTTCTTACCCTTCTTTCTTTTGCTTGCGTTAATCACATCATTAGGTGTGGGGTTGTGGCTGTCGGCAATGAACGTAAAGTATCGAGATGTGAGATATACGGTTTCGTTCCTGGTCCAATTATGGCTTTTTGCTACCCCGATAGCCTACCCGAGCAGCATCGTGCCTGAGCAATGGCGATTACTGTATAGCTTGAATCCGATGGTCGCGGTGGTCGAAGGTTTTCGCTGGGCATTGCTCGACACCGAAATCACCTTGAACCTGATGATCATTATCTCGAGCATTGCGGCGCTGATCATGCTGATTTCCGGAGCGTATTATTTCCGCCGGATGGAAGATACTTTCGCGGACGTGGTGTAAAACTCGATGAACGCAACAGTGATTCGTGCAGAGGGACTGGGTAAGCGCTACCACATCGGCGGTCAGCAAGCCATGTACAGCACCATCCGTGAGAGCCTTATGGAAGCCGCGAAGGCGCCTCTTCGGAGATTTAGATCTGGATCGAGTGGCTGCGGGGAAGCTTCGATAATTTGGGCCCTGAAGGATGTTTCTTTTGATGTGCAAAGGGGAGAAGTCGTTGGCATCATCGGTCCGAACGGTGCGGGAAAGACGACCTTGTTGAAGATCCTCTCGCGTATCACAAAACCCACGGAAGGGTCCGTCGACATCTATGGAAGAATCGGCTCGCTCCTGGAAGTCGGCACAGGATTCCATCCAGAGCTAACAGGTCGGGATAATATTTACTTGAATGGGGCGATTCTGGGTATGCGACGGACGGAGATCAATCGCAAATTCGACGAGATCGTCGATTTCTCGGGCATCGAAAAATTCATCGATACTCCGGTGAAACGCTATTCGAGTGGGATGTATGTCCGGCTTGCCTTTGCTGTTGCGGCACACCTGGAGCCGGAAATACTGGTCGTGGATGAAGTGCTTTCTGTTGGAGACGCAGCCTTTCAAAAGAAGTCGATGGGGAAGATGGGAGAGGTAGCACATTCCGGGCGGACAGTCCTTTTCGTTAGTCACAATATGGCGGCCGTTGAAAATTTATGTACGTATTGCTTTTTATTATCAAAAGGGAAGATTCAGAAGTCAGGTAGCCCGAGGAAAGTAATTGAAGGGTACATGAGTGAGGTCTCACTCATAGATAAAATCGACTTAAGCAAGCGAAAGGATAGACGAGGTACTGGTCGCTTGAAATTTACATCGTTAACAACGGAAGGGGGATGGGAGCCCTCGCCGACATTAAGTTGCGGAGCACCAGCCGCACTAATAATGGAATATCGCGGGCAACAACCTTTACGAAATGTACAAGTATCATTAAGCCTTAAAAATACGATAGGTGATAGCGTAGCTTATTTTGCGAATGATCTAGTTGGTCATCCATTTGAAAATCTTCCCTCCTCGGGAAAGATCATTTGTAGGTTTGATAATTTGGTGATTCTCCCAGGGATTTACTCTGTCAATATTTATTGCACTGTAAATGGTGAATTATCAGATTGGGTAATCAATGCAGGTCAGATTTCTGTAGAGGAGGGAGATCTTTTCGGTACCGGTCGCCTGCCACCTGAGGGATATGGAGCAGTTGGTATTAAACATGATTGGGAAATTTCCGATTAGATGATTCAACTCTGAAATAACCTGAACTACTTGTATATCATGCAAACTATCCCTGGATCATACGAAATCGATATACCTCTCTGGAAAGTTAAAAGTTCGCTTAGCCATGCGTTTAAGATTGCAAAATCTCCCGAGTGGAAGTACACATTATCTTGGCTGTATTCATCACGTGGATTAGAACAGTTTTTGCGTTTAAGAATTCCCTGGATTGTATATTCAGCAATAGATTTCATTAATCACCGTCTCCCAGATAACCCGGTAGTATTTGAGTATGGGAGTGGTGGATCCACCTTGTATTGGATCAAGAAAAAGGGTAGGGTAATCTCAATCGAACATGATCCAGAGTGGTATACGTTCTTATTCAATCAGGTTCGTAATGTACCATCAGTAGACTATCGATTGATTCTCCCAGAATCGACTGAAGACGAAATGGGTGATCCGAGCGATCCCTTTATATATCGTTCTAAAGATAAGGATTTCCTGAATTATAGCTTTGAAGAATTTGTTAAACAGATTGATGAATTCCCGGATGAGAGCTTTGATGTTGTCCTTATTGATGGAAGAGCCAGAGCATCATGTATCTATAGTAGCTACCAGAAGGTAAGAATCGGAGGAATGTTAATTCTCGATAATGCCAATTTGAATTATTACACAGAAAAAACCTCTTCCTTTCTAAACTCCTTTGTTAAGCATCGGTTCACAGGCCATGTTCCTATCGTGTATCAAACATCAACAACGGATGTATTCGTGCGGAATTTGAGTTAAAGGACAAAAGTGGTATTCAGGTGATATATGCGAATACTAATACTTGACACACATTACTCGAATTTCTTACATCAAATATATTCGAATAACAATGAGCTTGAAAATTGTCCATATTCATATCAATGGCGATTTGTCATGGATCAATGTTTTGGAACTTCTGATTTTTATTCCGACAATTTACAAAAACTTGGTTGCGAAGCACACGAGATCATTGCCAATTGCATGCCCTTACAAAGACAGTGGACGAAAGAATTCGCTCCATACCTTTGGATAACTTTTCCATTCTTCCAAAGACTTGGATGGATATCTGTCTGGCGATCATCAGTCCTAAGAGAACAAGTTAAGTGGTTCAAACCGGATGTGCTCCTTATCCAGGATATGAATTTCATAGATAGTGGTTTTATAAAATGGGCAAAATCTAAGGATCAGAAGATCATTGGACAACACGCTTCTCTTATCAACGATAATCTTCCCTTTGGCGATTATGATTTAATTTTATCTTCATTACCTAACGTTGTCGATTTTTTTCGACTTCATAATGTCCAGAGTGAATATTTTCGGCTTGGGTTTGAACCAAAAGTGCTCAAGAAACTTAGTTATATACAGGATTCTTGGTCGGTTGTTCATGTAGGCGGATACGGTCCGATTCACGATGAACGGAACATGATTCTTGAAATAGTTGCGCGAGAAGTTCCGATAGATTTTTGGGGCTACGGACTTGAAAATTTATCGATTGATTCACCTATTAGGGAACGGTACCATGGTGAAGCTTGGGGATTGGATATGTACCAGATCCGGTTTAATAGCAAGATTGTTATTACGAGTCACATAACAAGTGTTGCAGATAAATATGCAAACAATATGTCTCTATATGAAGTAACAGGAGTAGGTGCATGTTTATTAACTGATATGAAGGATAATTTATCAGAACTTTTTACTCCGGATATCGAAGTAGCTACTTACCGAAGTAGCGATGAGTGTGTAGAAAAGTTACGATATCTCCTTGAAAATGAACATGAACGAGCCAAAGTTGCAAAGGCTGGGCAGTTGCGAACTTTACGAAACCATACTTTCCACAATCGAATGGAGGAACTATTGGCTATTTTTGACAAGTATAAGTAAAGACGATTTATAGTATCTAAAATTCGATGCTTTCAGATAAAAAAGTTCTCAATGAATACATTCTCCAATTCTGGAAGCGGTGTAAATAGGGAAAATAATGCCTTCAATCCATGGTCAATTATATAAATATACTTCGAGGTATTTAAACTTCATAGAAGAACGGAATAAACAGCAAAGATTAGCAAAGTACATTAGTTCAGATCGGATTCCCTGGCAAACGGGCTATCATGAGTATCGAGTTGAGTACTTAGCAAACGTATTAAGTGACGAGGAAATGTTGTCCTTGTTTAATGATGACAAACGATTACCGGAGGGATATGGTTATCGACTTGATGCAAGAGTTGTTGAGATTCCTTGGGTTTTATCCCGGCTTGATAAGAGTATCGTGAAGATACTTGACGCAGGTTCTTCTTTAAACCATGACTTTATACTCACCGCACCACCATTAGACGGCAAACGGATAGCTATAACTACACTTGCCCCGGAAGCTGAATGTTATTGGAGATTAAATATTTCCTATGTTTACGACGATCTAAGAGATTTGGTGTTCAAATCGGATTCTTTTGACGCAGTCATTTGCATATCTACGATAGAGCATGTTGGTATGAATAATTCAATGTACACAAGCTCAAATGATACGTACATCGAAAATAACCCAAATGACTTCCTGTTGGCAATCGATGAAATTACGAGAGTTGTTAAACCGGAAGGTGTAGTTTATTTTACATTTCCCTATGGAGTTTATGAAGATCATAATTGGTTCCAGCAATTTGATGCTCATAAATTACAAATGGTAGTTGATAGATTTTCACCTCGTGATCTGATAAAAGCTTTTTATAAATATTTACCTGGTGGATGGCAGCTCAGTACACAGGAAGAATGTGATCAATGTGAATTCTTTGATGTTCATCAAAGTAAATACTTTAATCAGAATAGTGATCTGGATTTTCCACCTGACTTCCCTGCAGGTGAAAGAGCTGTTGCTTGTTTACAAATGATGAAGTAGTACGAATGCAAGTACGTTAGAGTGCAATCCTGCTTCAAATTATGGTCAGAATCAGTTTGTTGTTCTAATTACGATTGGAGGATTTACTAACTTGACTATCGAATCGATTGAGGTAAAGGGCATTAAATATGCAGATGTCATTTGGGGGGATACCACTGTTGAGAAAACAACTTTCTACTCCCCTTCGGAGTCATCTTTTCAATTTGGACTACTTGCTCATAAAGCGGGGTTTGTCGAAAGGCCTCATTACCATAAACCGATAACGAGAACTATAGATGATCTTCAGCAAATGTTCGTTGTTCAGAAGGGAGTGGTCTTAATCACTCTCTATAGTGATGATGGTTCACTTATAAAAGAACTCGAATTGCATGCAGGAGATGCCATAGTGTTGATTCATGGAATTCACGCAATTCGAGTTATCGAGGATATGCAATGTATTAGTGTAAAACAAGGACCATTTCTTGGAACTGAGAATGACAAGTATTTTGTGGATTTTTAATCATGATTCCTGTATTTGAGCCTCTTATCACTGATGCGGATATTCAAGCCGTCGTCGAAGCCTTAAAACGAGGCGAGATATCGGGAACTTTTGGGGATTCTATTCCCCAGTTTGAAAAGGAATTCTCGTCGTTTATTGGCTGTGAGTATGGCATTGCTGTAAATAGTGGTACATCAGCGCTTCATCTGGCAGTTCTTGCGGCTGGGATCAAGCCTGGTGATGAGGTGCTTCTTAGCACAAGCACAAATATCGCTACTGCCCTAGCGGTTATTCACGCAGGAGCGACTCCAATTCCTGTTGATTCAGAGTTTGAAACATGGAATATAAATCTTGATTTGATTGAGGGACTTGTTTCAGAAAAAACCCAAGCGATTTTACCAGTACATCTATATGGGCATCCTGTAGACATGGACCGGCTCATGGAGATTGCAGAACGATATAGCCTAACTGTAATCGAGGATTGCGCAGAGTCCCACGGTGCAACTTGCAGGGGGAGAATGACTGGAAGTTTCGGTGATATGGGCTGTTTTAGCTTTTATGCAAATAAAGTCATCACCTCAGGTGAAGGCGGGATGATCGTCACTAACAATGAAGAATATGCAAGTAAATTGCGCTCACTTAGGAATCTTGCATTTACGACACCCCGCTTTATCCACTATGAGGCAGGTTTCAACTTCCGGATCACTGGATTTCAAGCAGCATTAGGTCGATCTCAATTTCGCAGGATATTTGAAATCTTGCAGAAGAAACGGAAAATTGCCCAAACTTATTATCGCTTTCTTGCGGGCATACCTGGGTTAAGACTTCCCGTCGAATTGGATTGGGCAGTCAATGTATATTGGATGTATGGAATTGTGTTATTGCCCGATGCAAAAGTCACTCGTGATGAGCTAATTGGCTTGCTTCAGGGGGATGGAATAGATACCCGCACATTCTTCTGCCCGATGAACCAACAGCCAGTTCTGAGGAACATGCATGGGTTTAAGGAGATAGAGTGTCCTGTTGCTGATCGTTTATGGAGGGATGGACTGTATTTGCCATCATCATTAACCCTTACTGAGCAAAATATAATTCACATTGCTGAAACTATTCGAAAGGTCTTCGCTAGTAGAGAGGGATAAAGCTAGATGCTGCACCTGAGGAGCTTTTTACCTCCGATAATTTATAAATTGAAACCAAGAAGAAAGGAGCGAATATACCAAAACTTCTCAGAAGCCCTTGAGGATTCACACACGTATGAAGATCCCGGTGTCATTGAAGTCGTCGTTGAAAAGACGAAACGTTACAGATCCGAATTAGAAGCTTCAATGGAGAGAAATATACAAACCAGGCAAGCTCTCCAAAATGCATTTGTGGTCAGCAAGATTTACTCGGGACATCAAATTAATGTTTTGGAAGTTGGAGGAGCTTGCGGAGCTGCTTTCTTCGAGCTTGAGTATCTTCTCCCTGGTTATGTCAGTCGGTGGAACGTCGTTGAAACACGTGGAATGACTGAGGCGGCGAAGGTAAATTTCCAAAGTGATCGGTTGTTTTTTTGTCAAGATTTTAATGAAGCAACCCAGAGTCTTGAGCCTTTGGATATGGTTATGGCTTCAGGTGTAATCCAGTATTTGGAAAAACCGATAAAAACGCTCAAGTCAATTCTCGAAAGAGGATTCCCGTATGTGTATCTTTCAAGAACTTTGGTAAGCAAGGATTTGGAAAAAAAAGTATTCGTGAAGCAGAAAATCAGATTGTCTGATCATGGTCCAGGAGAAATGCCGGAATATATTACTGACCGGGAAACATCACAACCCATGGCTATTCTCCCATACAGTGAGTTGATGGATTGCACAAAGGCAAATTATTCAACCTTATTTCTATTTCTCGAAAGTCCTGTGTATTCGATTGCATTAAGCACTCGCAATATCAATGTCTTCCCGATTGGCTTACTCATGCGTAGAGTCGAGGATTAAATTCCATAATGCCTACATATCAGAATAGATATGCTCAGTTATACGATATATTCTACGAAGATAAGCAATATGACTTGGAGTCAGCGTTCATTCATGAATGTTTATCCAAATTTGGTACGAGTCCTCCCAAGACCATCCTTGAGCTCGCGTGTGGAACCGGTGGTCATGCTATGGCCCTCGAGAAACACGGGTATCAAATTGACGCCACAGACATTTCAAGTGATATGTTAGATTTAGCAATAGCGAAGGTAGGAGGTTCAAAGTCTTCAATTGAATTTAGATTGCAGGACATGCGTCACTTGTCTAGACCCATAAAATCATATGATGGAGTTATCTGTCTTTTTGATTCAATTGGATATGTGCAGTCGAATGAGGCAGTTTTACAAGTACTTGAAGGAGTAAATTGCCAACTTGCTGAAGGAGGATTGTTTATCTTTGATTTCTGGCACGCTGCCGCGATGCTTACTTTATACGACCCGGTTAGGATCCGGAGGTGGCGCGTCGACGACATGGATGTTATCCGTATCTCAGAGACAAAACTCGATATTCAAAATCAAATTGGTGAAGTGAAATACACTATATATGAACTCCATTCAGATGGAACATTTCAAGAGTATTGCGAAGTTCATAAGAACCGGTTTTTTCTAGAACAAGAAATGGCAACTTTACTGTCAAGATCAAACTTTAAACCGTTAATGTGGTTTGCGGGGTATGTTCCAGATGAGGAAATTACTGAAAATACTTGGCATATTCTGGTAGTCGCTAAGAAGATAACGGCAGTTTAAGCGGGTGTGGATATGAGAATCGGTATATTTCTTGGAAATTTTCCTCCAGAGGCTGGAGGAGGATTCTCTTTCGAACAGGAAATAGTTCGCGCATTGTCTGAACTGAATATTCAACACAACATTATTGTCTTTGGGAATTTATCCCAGCAAATCATTGACAGTCTGTCCACTAAAGGTTATGAAGTTGTACCTACACAGCGATCTAACTTTGAGCTCAAACGATATGGCTTCATTCGTTTTACCGCAAAGGTACTTAATCGCCTGAGATTGGGTAAGATCCACAATTTGGATCCTCATACGAGTTGGCTAAAAACTACTAGTAAAATTCGAGGTATCGAAATCATGTGGTATCCGACCTCCATTTATTTGGAGGCCGATGTACCTTACATCTACACTGTTTTTGACCTACAACACAGGCTCCAACCTTGGTTCCCAGAGGTAGGTAAGGAACAAATGTGGCTTGCCAGGGAGAAATACTATTCGAAGGTACTACGGAGAGCTACAAAGATCATTACCGGCAACGAATCTGGAAGGAGAGAGATCTCAAATTTTTATAATATTCCTATTGATCGAATTTGCCTATTGCCACATCCTACTCCAAGAAATTTATTGGATACGGGCGAACATAGTTTAGTAAATGTCGTCTCGAAGTATAACCTTCCTGAAGAGTATATCTTGTATCCAGCACAATTCTGGCCTCATAAAAATCACACGGGTTTATTGCATGCTTTGAATTACCTAAAAGAAAAAAAGGAAATTGAGATAGCGGCAGTCTTCACTGGTTCCGATCACGGCAACTTACCCCATGTCCATGATGTTATCAATGACCTGGAATTAAATTCCCTTATTCATATCCTTGGTTTTGTGCCCGGGGAAGATCTTGTTGGACTTTATCGAAATGCTTTTGCATTGGTTTATCCCTCCTACTTCGGTCCAGAAAATCTACCACCACTTGAGGCATTTTCATGTGGTTGTCCTGTAATTGCAGCCGATGTTTCAGGTGCTGAGGAGCAATTAGGTGATGCGGCTCTCCTTGTTGATCCAAATGATGAAGTAGCGATTGCTGAAGCAATCCTGAGATTACGAGATGATTCCGACTTGTATTCAACGTTAGTTCATCGTGGAAAAGAACGTGCAGATCAGTGGACCACATATGAATTTGTAAATCAAATATTGGTAATAATTGATGAATTTCAACCTATACGAAGAAATTGGGGATCTTAATGTTTGTTCTCATTAGATAGTCGTTATGTTGACTTTTGCAACGTGAAAGATTTGGTAGGAATTCAGGATCATAATGATTGATATTGTGGTAACCGTGGTTATCGGCTCATATAATCGCAAGAGATTTCTTAGAGCTGTGCTGAATTCGGTTCGGAATAACGGAATCACCGTTCCCTGTGAGATCATTGTTGTAGATGGGGGATCCACTGATGGCACATTGAATTATCTATTGAAACAAAAGGATGTAATCACGATAATTCAACACAACCGAGGGACTTGGAAGGGGATGCAGATCCCAAGCCGAAGTTGGGGTTACTTCATGAACCTTGGATTCAAGATTGCCAAAGGCAAGTTCATCTGTATGTTAAGCGATGATGCTCTTATTGTCCCCAGCTCAATAAGTGCAGGTATTGAGGCATATTACCAAGCGGAAGACCTGGGAAAACGTGTTGGCGCTGTTGCATTCTATTGGCGCGAATGGCCGGAGCTGCAAGAATATCATGTTGGAATCACATTTGGGGGCAATGTCTTCGTAAACCATGGGCTATACCTGCGGAAGGCGGTTGAAGAGGCAGGTTGGATTGACGAAGAAAATTATCATTTCTATCATGCCGATGGGGATTTGTGTCTAAGGATGAAAGAACTTGACTACGAAACAATCGATTGTCGCAAAGCTTTTGTTGAGCATTTCACACATACGCAATCGAAAAATCGAACCAAGCAGATGGAGAAATTGGATGAAGATTGGAAATTCTATCAAGCTCGTTGGGGATACCTGGATAACGATTCTGAGCCTAGAAGCCAGAACAAGCTATTGAGTTACGAAGATACAAAGAAGACAGCAAATCACTTTCCTAGATATGATACATACAGATATCTCGTTCGGAAAAGATTGGTCCAATTCTATAAATCCCAGTTTCAACAACCGAGAGCAGCTCAAGATTAGTCATTCCAACCAAGAATTATTATCAGGTTATCAAGATCCTCGCCGAGCAGTCAGGAGAGTTTTCGATTATTTTACATAAGATAATCTATCAAAAAGAGAGGCTCCGAGGATATTACATTAAAAGGAGATTGAAGAACGCGTATTATCGCGGTCGGGCTTCGGGGAAATCAAAGCTCCCAATTGAGTTTACCGATTCACAAATCGTTTCTGCGGCTCAAACCTATCGTACACAATTATTTGCTGACAATAAGGATATTCATAAGGATAAACATCACAGAATCCTTTTTCAGATTCCCCCTAGTGGAGTAGGTGTTGTCTGGTTTTACGACCTGATCCAATGCTTTCGATATTCTGGAATCGAGTGTCAAACAGTCAAATGGGATGATTCGGACTTCAAACAAATATGGGAGGATTTCCTTCCAACAATATTCATCACACTTGATTCTCCAGAAGTTCTAAAGTCACTTGATTTGGAGTACATCAAAGCATATAAAGAAGAACATAGTTGTCTTCGACTTTTTACACCCATCACGAAGGAAAGCTTTCCGACAAATTTAATGTCAAAAATGGACGAATGGAGGTTGGATTTAGCGAGTAGAGGATTATCCGCAGATGCATACTTCAGTATGATGGTCGAAGATCACTTTCGGCTCTTCTTTAGAGAATGGTACGACCTAGGGTTTCAATACTTGTCATTGCCTAATGCCTGCAATCCGTTCAGGCATTATCCAGAGGAGGCCGAGAAGGATGCAGATTATTTTGTGGTCACGTCGTATAGCTTACAACGCGCAGAGATTACAAAGAGATATTTAGAGAATATCTTCCGATCCTACTATGGTCTGTGGGGGGGGGAGCGGTGGAAATTTGGGGTGGGTCGAATATCGAGGAGTGAGTTGCGTGGATATTACGCGCGAGCCAGGATTTCTCCACATCCCTTAATGCCTTTTTTAATAGAATATCCCGCAGAGACATCGGAACGATCTTTTTCCTCGATTGCTTGTGGCGCTTTCCAAATAACTCATCGCACCCCAGTAACCGGTCGTTTTTTTGCTGAAGATGAATTGGTATGCGTCGATGATGAGAAGGAGTTTGTTGATGCATTTGACCATTATATATCCCGACCCGATGAAAGAAATCAGATTGTATTAAACGGGATAGACCGGGTGTTCAAGGAGCACACTTACTTTCACCGGATCGATCAGTTGGTGCGATTTATTGATGAATTAATCACGATACAGAATTGAAAGGCGAATTTCATGAAGAAATCCCTCCGACAGGATTCGGTCTTAGCTGCACGTTACCTCTCCGATCTATCAATTTATTACTTTAATCGGAACAACAATGAGATTGTGTATTTCAATCTAATCTTTTCTATCGCGATGGCGCACGAGCCAGATTTGATCCTTGAGTTGGGAACAGGTGCTGGCGTAAGTACGCGCGCATTTGTGAGGACGCTTCAGTATTACAATTCTCTCGATCAAGGTGAACGTGTCTTGCACACTTGCGATATCAGGGATGCTTTAATTAATCAGGTTGTGAGAAAGTACGGTAACGTTGTCGTACCACACTTGATGACAACTGATGAATTAGCTGCACAATGGGCGACATACGAAAGACCCATTAGCCTACTTTATATCGATGCAGAACACACACATGTACAATCATTGAAAGATTTTGATCAATTTGCCAATTGGATCATTCCCGATGGATTAATCCTTATGCACGATACATTTCCATTGAATGAAGGACATGAAGATCCAAAATACTCTGGTGATGTTTGGAAAACGGCTAGGTATTTTAAGCAACATTACCAGAATGAATTCGAAGTCATGACCCTACCATTTCTATCAGGGATCAGCATCATCCGTAAGAAAGGCAAGAAATACTTCTAAGTGCAAGATGATCATGAGATGGCTTCAACCAATATTCGACCCGAAACGAGCAGTGAAAGGATTGCGAGGTTATTTATATTATCTCCGTGACCTCTTCCTCTATCGAAGAATCCCAGGTGCAGAATCTATTCTATTATCTGAAACTTATCCCCAAGTTTATGAGCGATCACCTGGCCACTCCATCGATGCCCATTACTATTATGCGAATGGTTGGGCTCTGCGACGGATCTTATCTGAAAACCCAGACCTACATGTCGATCTCGCTTCTCAAGCCATTTTTTCAAATGCGCTTGGTGCATCACTTCCCGTTGTCTATCTAGACTATCGAGCTCTCAGGGTGGACATCAATCTAGATGTCGTCCAGGGGAACGTCCTCGAGCTACCATTTGCAAATGGTTCTATCAAATCGATATCTTGTCTTCACGTTGTTGAACATATTGGATTAGGGCGATATGGAGATCAACTTGATCCCGAAGGGACACGAAAAGCGATTCGAGAGCTTGCACGTGTTACCGCAGTCGGTGGCACCCTTCTCGTCGCTGTACCTGTCGGTCGACATCGTGTATGTTTCAATGCACACCGAGTATTTTCACCAAAGTACCTGCCTGATTTGATACCAGATTTAATTCTGGACGAGTTTTCTGCCGTTTCCGATGAGGGTAGATATATCGAGAATGCAAGGCTATCAGATTTCGATGAGAGTGATTATGCCTGTGGTCTGTATAGGTTCCGAAAAGAAGGAATCACGTAAGGCATGAAAATATTGTATGTCGCCACAAAGTACGACTATGGAAATCCAGAAAGAGGGCTTAGTTTCGAGCACTGGAACTTCTTCCATAGTCTCTCTGAGATAGGTCATGAAATCCTCTATTTTGATTTCATGAGCCTGTATCAAGAGCAAGGGCGTACAATAATGAACCGGCGTTTGCAGGAGGTGGCAACATCAGAGAGCCCTGATCTATTGTTCACCTTTCTTGCGCGAGATGAGTTAGATAAATCCGTAATCCAGTATATCTCACATGAGACGGACACCCTGACGTTGAATTGGTTCGCGGATGACCACTGGCGATTTGATAACTTCTCTCGTTATTGGGCTCCTTGCTTTAATTGGGTTGTCACGACAGCTGCGAGCGCCCTTCCGAAATACGATGCGCTGAGTTATCAGAATGTGATAAAAAGCCAGTGGGGGTTAAACCCGTTCCTCTACCGAAATCTGAACTTAGATTATCAGTATGATGTGACCTTTATTGGACAACCTCATGGCAATAGGCGCATGATCATTGAATGCTTGCGAGATGCTGGAATAAGCGTCAAAGCCTGGGGCTACGGTTGGGAATCCGGTCGACTCTCCCAGCAGGAGATGATCAAGGTTATGAATCAGAGTCGCATTAACCTGAATTTATCCAATGCATCTGCTACTAATTGGCGGAAAGGTGCACCATCTCTTGTGACGAAGACCCGGCGATTGATCGGACGAAGCTTGGATCAGTTTGATGTCGGTCGTAGAGTCAAGGTTTGGCGGAGGGAGAGATCCGTAGGACGGGCTGATACCGTAATTTACCCTGAACAGATCAAGGCGAGAAATTTCGAAATCCCAGGATGTGGTAGTTTTCAGTGTACCGGACCTGCAGAGAACATCGATGAATATTTTGATGAAAGACAAGAAATTTTGATCTTTCATGACGTTGATGAATTAATCGAGATGATTCAGTACTATCTCAACCACGATGAAGAACGTCAATCGATCGCAGATGCGGGTTATAAACGAGCGCTGCGTGACCACACCTACCAGAGAAGATTCGAGGAAATATTTAAAATAATGGGCATATCTGGTTAGGTACTTCGATTGAAAAATCGATCTATCGTAGAATTCATTAATCTATTCCATGGGACAGCCCAAGAAAATCAACTGCTTTCGATATCGATATCCTCTTTGTGATGTCAAGTTTCAACCGATCATCATTCTTCTTTCAACATGATTTACAATATGAGACATGATGAAAAGCTCCCCTCGCGTAAGCGTCATAATGCCTGTCTACAATGCAGAATCATTCCTTCGAGAAGCGATTGATAGTGTATTGACTCAAAGCCACTCTGATTTCGAGTTGATTATTGTTGATGATGGTTCAACAGATTGTAGTGGGGATATCATCAACGATTATGCTGACAAACGAATTATGAAACATAAGAATGAAACCAACATGGGTATCGTCCCAACAAGAAATGTTTGTACATCCTTGGCTAAAGGCGAGTATATCGCCTTGTTAGATGCAGACGATATTTGCTTTCCGAGACGTCTCGAAAAGCAATTATCTTTCTTTGATTTGCACCCGGATGTGGGAATTCTGGGTACTGGATTCCAGGTAATTAATGAAAATGGGAAAACTTTAGCAAGCTATAAATTTCCTGAGCACCATCATTTAATTACTTGGAGCCTTTTCTTCTTCTCTCCATTGGCGAATTCAACTATCATGATGAGAACACCCTTATTAAAAGATCTGGGGGGGTACATGCCTGGTGAGGGAAGTGTGAACGCTGGTGTCGAGGACTATGATCTCTGGTTCCGTGCAGCTGATCACACTCGCATAAGTAACCTCCCAGAAACCCTTGTACAAATAAGGAAACATGAGATGAATATCACCTCAGTCCATTCAACAATTCATTATGAGAACGTATTTAGGCTTGCTCATCGTGGGATGTCGGAACTAATTGGTAGAGAGTTGCCTTATGAAGGAGTAGTACGAATTCGGAAGAACCAAGCTCTTGGCTCTGATCTATGGATCATTACTGAACTTTATCGGGCATTCATTAATTCGAGGGAGTTAACAAAAATAGACAAGAAGGAAATTAAGTGTGACGCGTCTCAAAGATTGTTAATGTCGTGGCGGAGCTTGATTAAAGATCAGCACTTTCATAATGCTATTTGGGATGCGATGAAAATGAACCCCCTATGTGTTGTTCAGTTCTTTATTGAGAAGATTTTATCTCGTAGTTTAAAAACTTTCAAACAATATGATTCATTAAGCTAACTGAGGATGCCAAGTTTCATAATGTAGGTGTTTCCAGTAGACTCATCGAGTAAATACAGGATTGTATCTCCAATATTCAAATCCCTGATTTTGTGAAAGCCCATTTCTTTTTGACAGCCAGATAACCAAATTGGATTGCCATGAAGATCCTCATATTACCCTCCTGGTATCCCACACAGTCTTCGCCGATGGCCGGCAACTTTTTTCGGGAACAAGCGCTCGCTCTCAAGGAGGCTGGGCACGAGGTGGATGTGCTTGCCCCACCCACAAGATGGACCCTGAGTGAAATTAAAAGAACTAAATCTGTGCATAAGTTTCGTCTGGGTCGTTGGCAAGAGGTTGATAGTGGTGTCAGGACTTTTCGAGAGAGTTTTCTTTTCTGGCCCCCGGGTGTTTTGATGCGAGAATTGAACGACCGATTTAAGATCAAGGCTTGGGAGAAGACTGCAGAAAGATTTTTTAAGACCGAAAATCCCCCAGATATTATCCATAGCCACAGTATGTTTAACGGCGGTGTTCTTGCAGCGAAGCTCCGTTCTATTCATTCGATACCTACCTTGTTAACAGAACATGCGTCTATGTTCGTATTACGAACCTATCCGGAATGGTCTGAGAAGTATATTGTGCCGACTCTAAACTCAATGGATAAAGTCATCGCCGTTGGCCCTTCGCTCGCGGAATCTTTACGTTCCTTTGTTCCCACGATTAAGGTTGAAGTACTCGGAAATATCATTGATACCGAATTTTTTACACCGTCCGATCAATTTTCAATATCCAATGATTTTATCTTCACACTGATCGGTTCTCTTGTTCCGGTGAAAGGAATAGATGTGTTAATCCGGGCATTCGCTGATTGGTTTGTAGGATTGAAGGTCCGACTTATCATCGCAGGCGACGGTCCTGAGCGAAACAAACTGAAATTACTTACTGACAGCTTAGGAATTAGGGGCCAAGTACAATTCATAGGCACAGTCGACCGGAGCACTGTGAGAGACTTGATCCAAACGTCCGATGTCGTAGTTTCCTCGAGCTTGGTGGAGACATTCGGAGTCACGCTTGCTGAAGCACTATCCTGTGGTAAACCAGTCATCGCAACACGGTCAGGTGGTCCTGAGTCTTTCGTCCATGACGGAAACGGGTACCTCGTTCCCGTGAGAGATTCTGCTGCTCTTGGAAAAGCCATGGAGCAAGTGATATCCAACTATGAAACGTATGATCAAGTTAGCATACGTCAGGAGTGCATAAACAGGTTTAGCCGAGATGCAATTGTGACTCGATTGAATGAGATATATCATGAACTCATCACGACAGCGTGAAATCGAGAAAATTGCCATGATTGGTTTCCTTGGAAGAAAGCGATAAGCAGGAAGCCTTTCTTTTATAAATATAAGGCCGTAGTTTCAACGAGATTGGATCGATATGAAGATAGCTTCCATTGTTGGCGCGAGACCTCAATTCATCAAATCAGCTCCCGTATTTGCAGAGGTTCGTGAAGGTGGACATGAACATATTCTGATCCATACCGGGCAGCATTATGACCATGATATGTCAGCAGTTTTCTTTCAAGAACTTAATATCCCCGAACCAGATGTCAACCTCGATGTAGGTTCGGGATCTCACGGGTGGCAAACTGGCAAGATGATGATGGAGATAGAGAAGGTGCTACTTGTTATGAGGCCGGATCTAGTGCTGGTCTATGGTGATACGAATTCCACATTAGCTGGAGCTATCGCCTCATGCAAACTGCATATCCCCCTCGCACATATTGAGGCAGGCCTACGATCAAATAATCGGAAGATGCCGGAGGAGCACAATCGAATCCTTACGGATCACTGTTCTGATCTCCTTTTCTGTCCTACTTCTATCGCGGTAAGCAATCTTGCACAGGAAGGGATTCTTGAGGGAGTGTACCTTGTCGGGGACACGATGAAGGATGCCATTTTGACATATCTGAGTTTCGGGGAGTCGAACTCAACCATCCTCCTTGATTTGGACTTGAAAGAAGGAAATTATTTTCTCGCCACTGTCCATAGACCTGCGAACGTTGACAAGCCTGATAATCTCACCAAAATATTTTCTGCATTAAATAAACTAGATCACGAAGTTGTACTACCATTGCATCCACGAACCAGGGAACAGATTCTTACATCTGATAAACTCGATTCGTATGCTCAGGAATTCAACAATATTCGGTTTATTCAACCTGTTGGGTACATGGATATGCTTATGTTAGAAAAGAATGCTCGCTTTATCATGACTGACTCTGGGGGCATTCAGAAGGAGGCCTTTATTTTAGCTGTCCCCTGTATCACCTTTAGAGAGGAGACGGAGTGGGTTGAAACACTAGAAGATGGCTGGAACGTGTTGTTTGATTACCATCATGATGACTTATCAGAAACGGTAGCTGCTTTCCAGTACCCAAAAAACCATCCAAAACTGTTCGGTGATGGGGCCGCTGCCAAGAAAATCGTCGATCACCTCGTAGCATATGTTTTCTCCAAGGTTTGATACAAGCAGCAGTACATGACCCATTCCCTTCAGAAAAACCTTTCCTACTTTCCGTTACCAACTCTTTTGATTTTCCCTTATCATTAAGCTTGGGTTCAACTACGAAGTCATCTTGTGGATTATTTCACCATGGCTCGGAGTCTGTCCATGGGGAGTTGGAATGGATGAACAACGAAGACGCATAGCCATTGTCTCATTCTCGCCAATTCATCGTGATGCGCGTGTCTTGCGGCAAATCCAATATGCAAGCAATGAATTCGACGTGCTTGTAGTTGGATACGGTGAATGGCCATATTCATGGCCAAATGTGCGATTCTTTGGCATTAGGAGATCCGATCCGCGTTTGGTTAAAAACCCTGTCCGCGCGTTTTCTTTAATCGCTGGCATGGTGTACGCACCTTTGTGGGAGAGGACCTACTGGAGAAAAGAAGAAAATCAGATTGCTAGAGATTATTTGATTCAAAACCAGGTTGATCTAATCCATGCGAATGATCTCATTGCTCTGCCGTTAGCCATAGATGTAGCGAAGATTATTAAGTGCAAAGTACTCTTCGATGCTCATGAGTACTATTTAGATGAGACAAGTGATTCCGTGTCCGGTCGTAGAATGCGCCTTGCTTACTTAAGATATTTGCTTGAGAAATACGGACCACAAGCTGATAAATTAATAACAGTTTCGGAAGGAATCGCAAACGTTTACAAGCAGGAGTTTCAACTAGACGCAGGTGTAATATTAAATGTCCCTCGAAGATTTCAAACGACGCCAAGTAAAGTAAATCCCGGGGATATCAAACTAATTCACCATGGAATTGCAGCAGCTGGTCGCAACCTGGAAAGTTTAGTGAAGATGGTGGGATTCCTAGATGAAAGATATTCACTCTACCTCATGTTAGTCGACTACTCAGGTAAAATATTAGCAAGACTGGATAGACTGGCCCACGGGCTGCAGCAAAACCGAGTCTTTTTTCTTGCTCCTGTAGATCCGGATGAGATCGTTGAATCAATTTCCAAATTCGATATCGGTGTCTTTGTTCTTCCTGCTGATTGTATAAACCATAAATATACTCTGCCGAACAAGTTTTTTGATTATATTTCCGCAGGTCTTGCTGTGGGAATCGGCCCATCTCCTGAAATGGCCAGTATTGTAACGAATTACGATCTTGGGGTAATCTCGGACACATTCCAGGCAGAGGATTTTGCTGCCAGACTAAACCGGTTATCGTCCGATGAGATTTTTATGATGAAAAGTAAATCGGTAATCGCATCTGAGGAATTTAACGCAGACATCGAGATGGGGAAGTTAATGCATATATACCGGGAGCTTATCTACGCTCATGAATAATCCGCAAGAAATATTCTGAGTTACAGCATGCGAATTCTTCACGTTAACAACATCGCAAATGTCGGACCCACCTTGGTAGAAGGACTCCGAGCTCAGGGAGAAAATGCAGAATTCCGTGGTTTAAATCGTACCGGAGCGCATGCATCATTTCCCATTAAGCTAATCCTCTCGCCGTTTCGCATTTTCGACTATGCAAAATTGAGTTCGTATATTCATTCGCAGCCATTTGACATCGTCCATATTCACTACGCTTC
>SDBS01002086.1_pt1 | contig 20153 bp, 14 predicted proteins | sample 2277091 | NCBI WGS metagenome assembly SDBS01 (sample SAMN10404972, study PRJNA504765) | marine sediment metagenome | isolation source: marine sediment core GS10_PC15, 163 cmbsf | place: Arctic Ocean: Southern Knipovich Ridge | collected 2010 | reverse complement strand
CACGGACATTGGTCCCAATACAGTCACCCTTACGGTGACCGATAACAACGGCAACTTCAATACCTGTACCGCAGTGGTCACGGTAGAGGATGTTACCCCGCCAATAGCCATCTGCCAGGACATCACGGTTCAGTTGGATGTTACGGGCAATGTAACGATCACGGGCGGGGATATTGACAATGGCTCAAGCGATGCCTGCGGCATAGCCTCGATAGTGGTTGCCCCGAACGCCTTCACCTGTGCCAGTGTCGGTCCGAACAATGTCCTGCTGACGGTTACGGATGTCAATGGCAATGTAAATACCTGTACGGCTATCGTAACGGTAGAGGATGTTACTCCACCGTTAGCAGTGTGCCAGGATATCACCGTTCAGCTTGATGCTACTGGTAATGTAACAATTACGGGTGCTGATGTGGACAATGGCTCGAGTGATGCCTGCGGCATAGCTTCGATGACTGCTAGTCCGAATACCTTTACCTGTGCCGAGGTAGGACCCAACAATGTAACGCTCACGGTAACTGATAATAATGGTAACATCGCCACCTGTATAGCAGTGGTAACGGTAGAGGATGTTACGCCTCCGGCAGCAGTCTGCCAGGATATAACGGTACAGCTTGATGCTACGGGCAATGTAACCATCACCGGAGCAGATATCGACAACGGTTCGAGTGATGCCTGTGGCATAGCTTCGATAGTTGCTGCCCCGAACGCCTTTACCTGTGCCGAAGTCGGAGCGAACAATGTAACGCTTACAGTAACAGATAACAATGGTAACATCGCCACCTGTGTAGCAGTGGTGACGGTAGAGGAGACCATACCACCAACCATTGTATGTCCGGGTGATACATCTGTAACTGCAGCAGCAGGCAACTGCAGCATGGTAGTGGATGATATAGCACCTGTTTCCAGCGATGATAATTGTGGTGTTGCCGCCGTTACCTACAGGCTTGAAGGATCTACACTGGGCGGTGGTAGTGATGATGCCAGTGGCACAGCCTTTTATAAGGGGATCACCACCGTATGGTATATTGTGGAAGACGCCAGTGGAAATGCAGATTCCTGCTCCTTTAATGTTAACGTATTTACGACTGTAGTTCCCCCTGACACTGCCTTTGCAGATAATGACAGTGTCTGCGCAGGAATGGGTAATGTACAACTGATGTACTCTGGCGGCGTGATGGTTGAAGGAGGCGAGGCCATGTGGTATGATGATGCCGCACTGATAAACAATATCGGCAGTGGTAATCCGCTTACCATACCTGCACCCACTGTGACAACAACATATTTTGTACGATTCGAAGGATCATGCGATACCTCATCGGCAGTCTCAACAACCGTCCAGCTGTTCAGCCTGTCCACGGCTCCTGATACAGCCTATGCCGACAGGGATAGTATTTGTCCGGGTGACGGCATAGTCACACTTACTTACTCAGGTGGAGACCTGGCTGCCGGTGCCATCGCTCAATGGTACGCTGACAGTGCCTTGACCATCAATATAGGCAGCGGTAACGATCTTCAGACTCCGGCGCCGATGATGACAACTTCCTACTTCGTAATGTTTGAAGGTGTCTGCGATACAACTGAAGCTGCTGGTACGATTGTTACGGTCAAAGATATCAGTGTCGAACCCACAAGTGTGACCACTGACCGGGATTCAATCTGTCCGGGAGACGGCACGGTTACTCTGACATATGTTGGCGGTACACCTGGTGCCGGTGCAATAGCTGTCTGGTATGCCGATACATTGTTTACTTCATCCATTGGTATTGGAAATGATATAGTAGTACCGGTACCGGATTCCACTCATACCTATTATATCAGGTTTGAAGGAGAATGTGATACAAGTGCTGCTGTGGGTGGCACGGTGAATGTATTGACACTGTCTGTCGCACCGGTTTCAGCTACCAGCGACACTGACAGCGTTTGCTCAGGCATAGGATCCGTGATCCTGTCATACCAGGGTGGTACACTTGGGGCAGGTGCGGTGGCTGTCTGGTACGATGATGCATCTTTGGTTAGCAGTATTGGATCGGGGAATGACCTTAGCGTTCCTGCCCCGGAAATGGAGACAATATATTATTTAAGATTTGAAGGTGTATGTGATACGAGTGCTACTGTTTCAACCACCGTATCTATTTATCCGAAACCGATACCTGCTTTTGACGAGATGGTTGAAAATGTTTGTCTCTCAGGCCCATTATACAAATATTCGGTTATTGGACAGGCGGGATCAACATTCACCTGGAACATTTCAGGCGGTACCATCGTATCAGATCACAGTGATTCGGTATTTGTAGATTGGGGATCGGTAGCCGGAACCTTCCACATTGCCGTAACTGAAATCACCATAAACGGCTGTCCTTCCGATTCAGTGAGCCTGGATGTGACAGTTGATGGTCCGGACGTTGATCTGGGTGAGGACCGCAGTATCTGTGAAGGCGAGCCGGTAACAATTACCCCGACGGGGAACTACAGCTACCAGCAATGGCATGATCTGAGTACCGGGCAAAGCTACACTGCTGATACAACCGAGATGGTGAGCATCACGGTATATGATGCCGTCGGATGTATGGCTGAAGACAGTGTCCAGGTGACCTCTTATCCGACACCTGTGGTTGAACTTGGCAACGATACAACCCTTTGCGGGGCGATGTCATTGATCCTTGATGCAGGGAACACCGGATCCACCTATATGTGGTCCACCGGAGAAACTACCCAGCAAATTGAAGTATTTGCCAGTGAGCAGTTCATTTCAGTAGAGGTAACCAATCCAGCAGGCTGTTCTGGAAGCGGAGAGATTCATATCCAGCCATGTTCACCCGCGGATTTCTTCGCCAGTATTGCCAATACCATTACTCCGAACAATGACAATGTGAACGATACCTGGCAGATTGATGAAGCAATGGCCTATCCGGAAATGGAAATTGAAATTTTTGACCGCTGGGGTAGACTGGTATGGAGATCATCCCGTGGATACACAGAAAACTGGGATGGACGGAATATGAATGGCAAAGATTTACCAATGGATTCTTATTTCTGGGTGATCAACCTGAATGACGGTTCAGAACTCGTCAATGGTACAATTACTATAATAAGATAATGCGTATGCTTTAGAAAACCACATGTTTAACCTAAAACCACATATTAAAAGAATTTTTCTACTAGGTGGACTGCTTGTCCTGGTGACCCTCCAGGCTGAAGCCCAGCAACTTCCTTTGTACAGCCAGTATATGTTGAACAGGTTCCTGATCAACCCTGCTGTAGCGGGTAGTGAGGGGTATACGGCATTCAATCTCACGGCCAGGGAACAATGGATCGGATTGCAACATTCTCCGAAGACACATGCTTTCAGTGCCCAGACAAGGATATTGAGAAAAAGTTTTATTTCCAGGGGAGCTTCCGTCAAAAGAAAAAGTACAAGCTCATCAAGGAGTGGTAAAGTGGGACTCGGAGGGTATATTTTTAATGATCAGTCGGGACTGGTAAACCGGACCGGTTTGCAGCTTACCTATGCATATCATATTTCTTTCAGGAGGGGCCAGTTATCTTTTGGTTTATCAGGATCATTTTACCAGTTCAGGGTCGATAAGGAAAAGATGATCCTGTATGATCCCGATGATGATCTCATTAATAATTTCAACAACCGTTTGTGGGTCCCGGATGCCAATATAGGGGTCTATTATTCTGACCCCAGGATGTATGCGGGACTATCAGTATCGGACCTGTTCCAGGCTTCCTTTAAGTTTGGACAGGAAGGGTATGATAATTTCAGGTTGCTCAGGCATTATTATGCCATTGGTGGATATAATTTCGACTTGAATGAATACCTGATATTTGAACCCTCAGTCCTCATAAAGGCCTCAGAGGTCTGGAGTTTCCAGGCTGATATTACCGCAAAGATGTATATCTACGAGGATTACTGGGCCGGATTGAGCTACCGTACCGGTGGGGCGCTGATTATTATGGGTGGACTGAGAGTCGATAAGTTCTTCTTCGGCTACGCTTTCGATTATACGCTAAGCAGTATCCAGCGGCACAGTTTTGGCTCCCATGAGTTTATACTTGCCATAAAACTGGGTGACAGTGCCAGGCGGTATAAATGGCTTATCCGTTACTAATCCATCCCGGTATCAGAACCAGACTGTGAATAAGGGATTGACAGACTCACGGATGAACTCTCCCGTATAGTTGTCATACTGCCTTTTATGCCTGTTTATGGTAAGCTGTTTCACATCCTTGTAAATCTGCAGGTTATCCTGATTTACATACCAATCTTCATGAAATACCAGGCTGTTTAATTCATCCAGGGGATATTGTTCAGGTGTAATGGTACTGGGCGGATCATAATCAGCCTCTTCCGGTATATCGTGCAGAAGGCTTATTAATTCAGCCCTGTCCATCACATTCCTGTCTTTTCCCGGATGGCAAACGGTCAATTTCCCTTCCAGGATCCCCTTAATGATTTGTACAAGGAAGTTCTCCCGGTCAAAGTATTTATAAAAATCAAAATGATGGTATTGCCATTCTTCAAATTCCTTTTTTAGTACCCCAGTCTGCAACTTCTCCCTGAATATATACTGGTCATAAGACCTGTTATACAATTTAATTTCATAGGTGTGATTTAATCGCAGCGCCCTAAAATTCTTCGATCGGTATTTTTTTCCCCGGGCTGTCTTCATCGGCAATTCTGGAACCACCATGAATACCAGTCGCTTCAGCATCTCTGTTGATTCAGGGTTGTCCTGGGAAAGAGCCTGGTATTCCCTGATTGGTTGATATGCGATCACATCCTTGTAAAAGCGGAAATCTTTTGCATCAAGCCACCATGATTCAAAGAAGAATAAGCCACTGACCTCTTCGAATCTGACCTGCCGGTAAACGGGCAAAGATTGCATGCTGCCATCCGTTTCAATAATGTAGCTGGTATCCCATCCGGCATTGAACTGGTAAAGAATCTGTGCCGTATCCATAAGGTCGAAGCTGGATTTTTCCAGGAGCTGGGGTATTCCCCCCCAGTAATTGGCCTCGTATACGCTTACCATACCTTCCAGAACCGGTTGTAAAATGCCCTGAACGATATCTTCATTCTTATATGTGTGTACCAGGTCCGGTTCCCGGCCTGCTTGTGGGACCGTATCAAATATGTCTGTCTCGAAAGTAAACATGGTTTTGAGATAGGTGCCATCCTGTGTTAGCTGGTTACGGGTTTTTTTGCCAGGTTTTCGGAATACCTGCTGTGCACTGACAATGTTTGCCAGAAAAATGCAGACCAGGCTAAGAAATAAGAGATTCTTTGTCATAAACATCTTTATTTTTCAAGCATGGTGAAGTTAGTTATTTTAATTAATTCGTGAATTTTACGACATTTGTATCTGTTTCTCTGAAAATACAACAGTGATATGGAACTGACAAAAAGGAAATGCAAGCCCTGTGAAGGGGGTGTCCCTAAACTAAGCACTACCGAAATACAGGAATACCAGCAAGGTTTGAAAGAACCATGGGAGGTAGAGGATGAAATGAAAATTATGAAGACGTTTAAATTCAAGGATTATCCGGAAGTTATTGGATTTGTCAATAAGGTAGCTGACCTGGCTGAACAGGAGGGCCATCATCCCGTCATGCATGTGTTTTTTTCTGTTGTAATAGTGGAATTGTGGACACATGCTATCCTGGGACTTTCAGAAAATGATTTTATCCTGGCTGCAAAAATTGATGAATTACATTAGACGGTATTTTCTGCCTGCCTGCCTTACTATCCTGTCAGGTATCTGGACTGCGACCGGATCTGCACAGATTCAGGACAGCCTGTTTCAGCTCGGGGAGGTGCAGATCGTCTCAGGCCGCCTCGGTCTTTCCGAAGCGCGCACAGGGAGGCATGTAACAGTTATAAGGGCAGATGCCATTCAGCACATGCCGGTAAATTCCATTGATGAACTGCTGCGTTATTTGCCTTTCATGGAGATTCAGTCGAGGGGGGCTTTCGGGGTACAATCTGATATCCTGATGCGCGGCGGAACATTCAACCAGATGCTCGTACTGCTGGATGGAATGCGTGTTAATGATCCACTGACCGGACATTTCAACAGCTATATACCGGTATCTGTTGTCGAGATAGATCGGATAGAGGTTTACCGGGGACCGGCTTCCACCGTATATGGGGCCGATGCAGTAGGTGGGGTGGTGAACATTATTACCAAAAATTTTCTGCCCGGAAAAGCAGAAGACAGGCTTGAAGGACGCGTGGAGGCCTGGTACGGGCAGTATGAGCTGATCCGGTCGAATACCGGTTTCAATCTGAAGAAGGGTAAATGGAAATTGGGGGCCGGGTTCTCATACAATGCCTCTGAAGGTCATCCGCTTGGCTCTGACAGCCTGCGGGGAGATTTCAGGCTGGGGACGGTTTCTATGTCCCTCGCCGTAGATCTTTCAGAGAATATTCAGCTGGCTGTTCGCAGTGCTTATGACAACCGCCTGTTCAATGCGCAATATTTCTATACCAACAGTCCATGGGACCTGTCCCGAGAACAGGTAAAAAGATGGTGGAACCAGCTTCAGTTAAAACTGCAACTTGGGCCATCCAATTCCCTGACCTTACAGGCTGCTTATGTGTCCACGACGGATTCCTTCCTCTTCAATCCGGCCTTTCCGGCCAACCTGCATGAGACCCGCTACCAGCAATACCAGGCCAACCATCTCTATCAGTCTGCTACAGGCCTCCGTATTGCTTCCGGAGTGCAGGTCGATCACAGGGGAATAGTCAGCAACGACAGGGGAGACAGGACACACTTGCATACGGGTATTTACACGATGTTGTCATATACACTGCCCTTGGAGCTTTCGGTGTCAGGTGGACTGAGGCTGGATTATGATGAGGTCTACGGGATTGAATTGATGCCACAGGTCAACCTGGCGTACCCGTCGGGGGACTGGTTAATCAGGGGATCTGCAGGCAGGTCCATACGTTCTCCTGATTTTACTGAGAGGTTTATTTCCACGGGACTGGAAGGTCCCCTGGCGCCGGGCAGGAATATGGGGAACCCTTTTCTGGTGGCAGAGAGGGCCTGGAGCCTGGATGCCGGGTTTGACCGCCGGCTGGGTCAGGATGTTAAACTTGGCATAACCGGATTCTACCGCTTTTCCCGGGACCTGATCGACTATATAATCACCCCGGCAGAGGATATTCCCGGAGGAGATAACCTGATCCCCGGAGAGGAATATTTTTTTGCCCAGAATATCGGGTTAATGAATACATGGGGACTTGAATCATGGCTGTCCGGTCAACACTCCCTGCAGAAAGAGACCGTGATTGACTGGGGATTGTCCTATCAGGGACTTCTTTCCAGCAGCGATTCTGCAATTGTTTCAAAATACCTGTCGGCTCATGCCAAAAACCTTATCCAGGCCCGGATCGGCTTCCGGACAAGCTTGTTAAACCTGCATCTGCATACCATGTACAAAAACAGGGACGCTGAGGTGGCACGGGAGATCAACCAGGCTTTAACACCTGATTACATGATCTGGAACCTCAGGGCAGATGCATATCTGTTAAAACACAGCCTTGTTTTGAGTTTGCAGGTGAATAACCTGTTTAACCGGCATTATTCGGATATACTGGGTGCAAGCATGCCGGGAAGATGGATTCTGGGAGGTATTGCATGGAATTTTACTACGGATTTATAATTTTCACCGATAAAATCCCACCGCTTACCGATTATTTTTTCTTTTCATGGGGATACACTGTTAGTTTTGTCCTTATATTCACAATACTGAGGAGAATTTCTTATGGAAAATCCAAAAAGCAACAAAAGAGCCATCCTGGGATTGATACTGGTTATCGTTGGTTTTGTATTGATAGCTGCCAATTTTAACCTGTTTCCCTTTGGATGGAGACACATTGTGTTCTCCTGGCAGGCATTGCTGATCCTGCTGGGACTATTTTTCCTTTTATCCAGGGAGGCCCATGCGACGGGGTGGATACTGATCGGCATCGGTGGATTTTTCATCATCCCCCGGCTCTGGAACGTTCCATGGGGTTGGCACGAGCTTTTCTGGCCGGCTTTACTGCTTGGGTTAGGAGCGATCCTGATTGTCAGGGGGGTGGCACAACGAAGAGAACCCATTGATGACAGTGTGGACTATATTGATGATGTATCCATATTTGGCGGGGGTGACCGGGTCATATCCACCCAGAACTTTAAAGGTGGAAGGGTGACAGCGATTTTCGGTGGATCCAAGTACAACATGACCCACGCACAGCTGGCCAAGGGAAGGAACGAAATAGATATTTTTACCATGTTCGGAGGCTGTAAGTTCATCGTACCGCCGGACTGGGAGATAAGGATAGAGGTGTCATCCATATTCGGGGGGTTTTCAGATAAGAGGGCCCTGCGCAGGGATGATCCGAGGGATCCAAGCAGGGAATTGATAATTAAAGGAATAGCAATTTTCGGAGGAGGGGATGTAGGTAGTTTCTAAGGAACCTGATCATGAGTAATCCCTTAATTGAAAGAGTAAAACATATATACATTTACGCCATTGTCTGGGCGGTCATTTCGATACTCCAGACAATCCTGATCATTTTCGCCTCAGACCTGAAACTTTATGTGGCCATTACAGACAGCCTGGTTTTTAATGTGCTGTTTGCCTTCCTGGCGGTAACAGTCTGGTATCCTATAAGATATGGCAATCCCGAGGGAAAGCTTTCCCTCGGGATCGTGATCACCTACCTCATCGTTGGCGTCGTCATTATTACCGGATGGCTGTACCTTGGTTACTTGATCCTGAAGCTCATCCTGGTCGATCATGAGACATACTTTAACTTCCTGAATGATTCATTCATTGCCAGATTGGCTACCGGGATCCTTTACTATGGGGTGACCCTGCTGATCTACCACCTGTTTATCTATAGCAAGGAACTGGAGGCTAAAGACCTGAACGAAGCCAAGCTGAACCTGCTTGTCAAAGAATCTGAACTGAATGTTTTACGTTCGCAACTAAACCCCCATTTCCTTTTCAACAGCCTGAATTCAATCAGTTCCCTTACAATCTCCGATCCTGAGACAGCCAGGGATATGATCATCAAGTTATCTGATTTCCTGCGTTACGCTTTGAAATATGGTGAGCGGGAAAAAACCAGGTTTTCTGATGAGATTAAAAATATTGAATTATACCTGCAAATAGAAAAGATACGTTTCGGGGAAAAACTTATTTTTGAAAAAGAGATCGGCAAGGGATGTGAACAGAGGCTCATACCCAATATGATCCTCCAGCCTCTTTTTGAGAATGCCGTTAAACACGGTGTATATGAAAGCACTGAACCCATCACCATAAGAATGTTCTGTGAAGCTGCTGCCCGAAACATGGAAATACGCATCCGGAACAATTTTGACAGCAGCCAGGTATCCCGTAAGGGGGCTGGCATCGGTTTGAGGAATGTAAGGAACAGGCTGATGTTGATCTATGGCAGGGATGATCTGGTGCAAATACATAAATCCGAAAATGAATTTGAAGTAAAACTGCAGATACCACAAATTTGAAAAACCATGATCAAGACCATCATTGTAGAAGATGAGAAGCTGGCACGTGACCTGATAAAGGACTACCTCCAAAACCATGAGGATTTTGAGATAATCGGGGAGTATGAAGATGGATTCAGCGGACTGAAAGCCATTAATGAAATGAAGCCCGACCTTATTTTCCTGGATATACAGATGCCCAAACTCACCGGATTTGAGATGCTTGAAGTACTGGAACATCATCCGGCCATAATTTTTACAACCGCCTATGACCAGTATGCCCTGAAGGCATTTGAACACAATGCGCTGGATTATCTTTTAAAACCCTATTCAAATGACCGTTTCGATGAAGCTCTCGGGAAAGCCAGGGAAAGGGTGCAGTCAGGGGATACAGAATCCATCAGCCGCCTGGTGGAACATCGCGAACAGCTGGAGGATGAAATACACAGGGTAGTGGTAAAATCACGTTCCAGGATCAGTGTTATCCCGGTGGATGATATCATTTACCTGGAAGCCCAGGATGATTATGTTATGATCTATACCCTGCAATCAAAGCACCTGAAGCAGAAAACCATGAAATTCTTCGAGGCACACCTGCCTGTTGGGGATTTCGTCAGGATACACCGTTCCTACATTGTCAAACTCTCTGAGATTGAACAAATGCAACTGTACGAGAAGGAATCTTATATCGTAATCCTTAAAAACGGGGTAAAACTCCCGGTCAGTAAATCAGGACTGCCAAAACTGAAAAAGAATCTGGATTTTTAACTTCATCCACCGTTGAAAATGCCCTGAAGTAAGGTGTCCTGGATGTAAAGGATAATTCTGTGGATATTAGTTTACCGATATTTCATCAACAAATATCCAAGTTGGCAAGCCTGCTCCATGATGCCATAATGGTGCTGTATCCATATTGTTGGCGACAATCTTGACAAACCTTGCCTTCACAGGTGAAAAACTGTGTTTGAAGCTTTGAATATCAGTGATCTTACTTTGTTTTGTCAGTGGCCTTTTATTGCTAACCTTTCCAAGGTATGTGTAATTTTCCCCATCTTCAGAATAATAGTATTTAACATCAGTCGGGAAAAATACGATGTGATTAACTATTTGCAGGAAGTCGCCGGAAATCCGGCTGATCTCAGTAATATCTTCCAAATCAATGATGGCTTCCAGGTCGTTTCTTTCAAAACCAAGCCAGTTTGCATTGAAGTTTGTTCCTCCATAGGCGCCATCGGTAATCGCTTGGGGGTCTTCACCAGCGTATTTTTTCGGTTTTTGTAACAATATGACTTTTTTCCCAATGGCAATATTATCTTCAAGAACACGTGACAGTGTATATTCATAGAAATCCAAATATTCATCGACTGAGAATCTCATTTCATTCATGAACGTGATGTCAGCATCGCGACATGTCTTGCTGAATCTTGAAAGCCTTTGACGTATTTCATCCGGCGTGGTCTTCTTTCCATTTTCTTCTGTGGTAAACAACATGTATGCATTCGGATCATTTAACCTTGCCGCTTCCAATATTGCAAAATCCGTGCTTAATCTCGCCCGCTGAACCCTCTTCAATACGGTTGGTTTTACCTCAACTGCTTTCTCGGCTTCCTGGTACCACCGGTCGTATTGTTTCAGCAATTCCGGCCTTAGAAAGGATTTGAAAGCCTGAGCTGGATCTCCATACAAAAAGAGGAAAAAGTCGTTGTCCTGTTGAATTTCATCATGAATGGTGGTTATATACTTTTGAATAAATGGGGCTGCTTCTTCATAATATCCATTTAGAAAATCCACGACTATTGAGTCCTGGTTTATGTCAGGGTCCCAAAGCAATTTGGCGGTGAGGTATGAACGAAACTCAAATAATTCGCTCGGTTGATAACTATGCTGCTCAAAAATCCATTTGGCATTATTGTCCCTGAAAAGTTGAATGTTGGTTTGGAGTGTATGAATGTTTGGAAACGGCGCCAGGAAATTCGTGAATTGCGTGGTATAATCCCAGAGGCGAATGTTATCCGTCAATTTTCCCCAGGCAATTAGATCATCAGCAAAATCCGGACATTTTTCTCCAATGGGAGCACTGCGGTCACATTCTATTGAGCACAACGTGATGAGCACATTTCCCTCTGGTTTGATCTGTTTTGGCGCTTTTCTGGTATATTTGATATGCAAGAGTGGAAATTGTTCTGTCCGGGAATTCAACTGCGATTTTATTAACAAAATCAATGACACTTCCCGCAGCCGATTCTTCTCTGTCATTGATGACCATACATAACTCGCATTGACAATATTGCGTGTTGTCGTTCGTACTGACAGAAATGACCTCCGAGTCGGGATTTTGCTCCAATAATGAAGCCACCGTGTCCTTGACTATATCCAGCACATCGGCATTTGTCAGGCATAATTGGGTTGGGATTCTCCTACCATCCCTCAACGCGTAATATTCCGGATGTGTTTTATAGTATTTGCTGGTGGGAACAAACCTGTTAAAGGTATGAACACCGTATCCGGGTACATACCCGGGAAAAGCTTCAGCCGTAACTTTTCTTTTGTCGGCGAATTCTTTGTTATTATAATACAGTCGTGAATGAACAGTTCGTGTGGTAACCGGTGGAGTATAACGATAATCAATATCCCTGGGAACTGTAACATGCTTTGTTTCAGGGATTAATTCCGCATCTGGTGCATAAAACCTGCATCCAAGGTAGTTTTCCAGGAAAGAATAGACAGCATATAGCGTGGATTTGGAATCACCTCCTAAAATGAACAAATTATTGTCCCGTACTTTAATTATAATTTCATCAACTCCGGCATTCATGGATTCCCCTTCGATAGTGTTTCCAATAAAGATCCTGTGATTTGATGAGATCTTGTTTTCATCGCTTATTGATAAACTTACTCCTGTTATCTTTTGAAGATACTTCTGCATTTCATTGGATGATTTCAGTTCAATGCTATCAGCATTATGCGGTATAGCTATTTCATAATTCGAGGAGCCGTTCCGAATAAGTGTGAGATCTGTTGTGTTACAGGCAAGAAGGCCAAGAAGACCAAGAAGACCCATTGCTGAAACGATTAAATTGATTTTCATTTTTCTCGGATAAAGCGTTAATAAACAAAAAACCGAATTGATATGTCTGGAATGAATTTAGTGATTTTCATGCTATGCTCAGAAATTCTTATTGATATGCCTTTGTTTAATCCGGATAGATCAGATGGAGGTATGGTTGGCCACGATTCCAATCTTCTTTCCTTCAAGTCTGATAAATACAACCCGGTACGCTCTGCTCCCGGACGGACATTAGCCTGTACGGAATAATCCTGGAGAAGAATTTGGTTCATGACTGTACTGATATATAACTGGTTTAAACTTTTTTGGATCGAAAGAAAGGGTTGCGGATAATTGTGTTGCAAGTTTAGGTTTGTGTCCTCACAAATCATTATTTCGACTTGTTAGAACATTGGCCGAAGCAATAGATGATTTTAATTAATTATAAACCAGCCATGCAGTTGCTACACAATCTTTATCAGACTTAAACCTAATCCAACGAGACTGAAAAGAGTCTGGAAATTGATAGTTAAATGTCTCACCGGCTTTAACTGTTACTTCCTTATAATTCATCCATGGGCCATGACCTACTGGCTCCACTTCAATTGTAAAACTCACATCCTCATTCAAATCATGACTTAATATTAATTGCTTATTATCATAGAAACCAATTAAATAGGGATCAGAGACTTCATCAGCTTTCACTGATGTATCTTTCCAAGGGCCTCCTTTTCCAGTAGGTTTGCCCATTTTCCATAAATCATCAATTGCACCTGCCCATAAGTATGCCTTTTTATCATCTGACATTATAATATGTGAATTGTCTTTGGCTGTTTCAGGATTTATACCAGTCATAATAAGTAAACCTCTATATGACGCGTAATCGTGTATTCGATAATTATGAGAAGATACTGGACGTATCTTGGCAAATCCATCTGCATTTTCAGCTGGTAATTCATAAAATGTTCCATGGCAATTGAGTAAATCTCTCTCGGTCGCTACTTCTCGGCATATTCTAACCTGAGCGTCGTTGATGAGGTCAGAATTGGCATTATTGCCTAACGGTAGCCTCCAACGACGATTAGAATCATCGACAATCAATACCGACGATTCATCTATGGTTACTACGTTTTCAGGAATGGCAAATTTTTCATCAATAAACTGTTGCGTCTTAGAATCATTTTTTTGAACCAAATTCATTGCTCCATCAAGTTCATAATAACCCGATACTTTTCCATTGATCGTTGTGGATATACCTAATGCCCTACGATTATCACCAAGACCATAAAGCAAACCTCCCATATTAGCATCTTCACTTACATCTGTGATTCCCTGAAATATGCTATCAGGAACGGTTGACCTGTTGTCTTCTCCAGTGTATGAAAACTGTGCGGTAACATTGGCATCCTCACTTGAACTTACCCTCACCCATTCGCCAAGCTCTTCCTCTGAAAATTCAATCCATTTTGATTCTCCAGACCTCAGTTCTTCCATACGCAATCGAGACCAATTACCATCTCCTTTGCCGTCAATTTCGAAAGTAACATCAATATTTGCAGAACCATGGTTACTAATCCAAACAGATCGTTTTGGCCAACCTGTAAATAAGAAAGGTTCAGATGGCGAATTGGCCTCTACATTTTCTTGTAGCCAAACTGCTCCAGATGCAGTATTTGGTCCAAGTTGATCCGGTTCATCAAGTGACGTAAACCAGAGGTTTGAGTTTGATTGCCCTGGTCCTTCTATGTTCCCTTTTACTTTCCTCTTATTCAAAAATTCCTTGTGAGCGGAATCGTCACAACCAAATACCAATTGATCATTCCATCTTGTATAATCGCCAATGACTTTTAAATAAGAAGAACGAGGGCGAATTCCACCAGAATTGTTACTTGTAAAGCTTTCCGGAAATTTCCAGAATACTCCATGCATGGTCATTAGATAATCGGGACTTTCTGGCGTACCAATATCTCTTATCCGTGGCCATTCTGTATTCCAACCATGCGTTCCATCATAGCTGTGGCTGGCTTTTGGAAGCCTGTAAAACCCCCAGCCAGTCTTCGGATTTCGCACCCCAACAATAACTGACTTATGATCCCATCCGGTTGCCCAGATTGGATCGGTTTCAGGATTTGAATTTCCATTAATACCCCCTGGTCCTGTTACTTCAACAAACTGATTTTTCCTGATTAATTTCCAATTTTTGCCATCCCATTCGGATAGTGAACCTGCTCCTGCATCTTCTTTATTATAGATTTTCCTGGTTTCTTCCAAGGTCAGCTCTTGATGAAGGGTAAAGTGATTCTGATCATCCGGAGTTAGTTCTCCATTAAGAGAATAAACCATAACGCCCTGTCCAGAGTACAATCCTTTTCCGTGAGATCCGGATAAATCGTCTTTTAGGCTTGCTAATTGTTCTTCCCTAGTCAATTGACCTCTATCAGGATACAGGGTTGTAGGCTCTAGCGTTTTTACATCTATTTCATAAAAGCCTTCTTCCATACTTGCAATATAAATTTTATCCGACGGATCGGTAAGGTGTCGTGCGTTTCCAGTAAGGCGGCCTTTCATTTTCATGTAGGGAATGGTACGTACATTGCGTTCAGCATCGATGGCATGCAGGCCTATAAAAAGTTGATTGCTCTCGTTGTGAATCATACGGTTTGCATGTGTTCCTCCCATACTTTCTTTCCGCACAGTTTGTTTTAAATCGGAAGAAATCTCGTAAAGTTTATCAGATGACCCCAAAGGATTAGAAGATCCATAGGAAACTACCCATAGTCTGTTTGACCACGGTACAATAGCTCCTGTCCCGCATTCAGTTCCTTCATTGTTGTACATTGCCAGATGTGGATAAATGCCACTAAATTGAAGGGGGGACGATTGTATGGTATTCTCAGACGACTTGCAGGAGAACATAATAATAATCAATCCTATTATTAAATATTTTTGTTTCATTACAATTTTTAGGTTTTAAAGGGGTGGGGTATTGAGTTAGTTGCTTTTCAAAAGCGAATAAAGATAGTACATCAAAAATATGTTCATATATATCCCTGCAATATTATCATTTTTTGGAATTTTACGGCAGGATATTTTATCACAGATTATTTGTACCCTGTAAAGGCAAAGCATGGTTCGGAATATATTCCGGTGTGACATGAGCTTTTTCATTTGCTCATCCTGTTTCTTTGCTTAATTTTGCTCTACGAATAATCAGCTAATAAACCATTAACTCATGAAACCAACCTTATTGATACTGGCGGCAGGAATGGGTTCCCGTTACGGAGGCCTCAAGCAGATGGACCAGGTGGGCCCTTCGGGAGAGGCCATCATAGATTACTCCATTTATGATGCTATCCGGGCCGGATTTGAAAAGGTCACATTTATTATCCGGAAAAACATTGAAAAGGAATTCAGGGAAGTATTTGAAAGCAAGCTAAAAGGGGCGATAGAAACCGAGTTTATTTTTCAGGAACTGGAGATGGTCCCCGAAGGCATAAGCTTTTCATCCGAACGGGTCAAACCATGGGGGACAGCCCATGCTGTTTGGGTGGCAAAGGATTTTATCAGGGAACCATTTGTCGTAATTAACGCAGATGATTTTTATGGTGCCGGGAGTTACCAGACCATTGCAGATTACCTGATGCAGGATAATATCGTCAACAGTTCAAATTACGGCATGGTTGGCTACCAGGTTCAGCATACGCTTTCAGATTTTGGCTCTGTGACCAGAGGGGTATGCGAAGCAACCAATGATGATTTTATGAAAGCTGTGGTTGAAAGGGCTGAAATTGTCAGGGAAGGGCAGCAGATCTATTATATTGATAAGGAAGAGGGGAAAGTATCTCTCTCAGGTGATGAACTTGTATCCATGAATTTCTGGGGATTTACTCCCACCATTTTTGACCACTTTGAGAGGGCATTCACAGAATTTATTGAGAAGAATGCAGAAAAACTTAAAAAAGAGTTGTTTATACCCAAAGTCGTGAATGAACTGGTTGCCCGTGATATTGCCAGTGTCAAGATCCTTCCTTCAAGGGATCAATGGTTTGGGGTTACCTACAGGGAGGATAAACCTGTAGCCGTCGAACACATCCGCAAACTGGTGGAGCAGGGTGTATATCCTGATAACCTTTGGAGCTGATCAGATGAGCGATCTATTAACAATTGCAGGCAAATTTGATCTGATTGGCGAAGCATATTCATGCAAACCTTATGGTTCAGGTCATATTCATGATACCTATTTGCTCGAGGCGAAGGATGAAGAAGTCCACCGTTACATCCTGCAGCGGATAAATATTTTTGTTTTCAAAAAACCAGAAGCGGTCCAGGACAATATATGGCGCATCCTCAGTTTTCTGAAAAAACAGAGGAGTGCAGAGGATACTTCCGGGATTAAAGATCTTCACCTGGTTGAAACAAAACAGGGGGAAATGTTTTTCCTGGATTCCAGCGGGGGATATTGGAGATGTTTTGGATTTATTGATGACACCTTTGTTCTCGAAAATGTACAAAATCCCTCGCAGGCCTTTGAAGGTGCAAGACTTTTTGGTGATTTCCTGGCCAGGCTCATGGATTATGATCCACGCAGGCTGCACGTTACAATCCCTCGCTTTATGGATGCAGAATGGCGGCAGGAACAACTAACTATGGCCGAATTCACCAATCCGGGTGACAGACTCAAGAAAGCCCAGCCGGAGCTGAAAAGGATACGGCAATTACAAAAAATTTCAGACCAGTATATCCGTATGCAGGAGGCCTTGCCAGACAGGGTTGTACACAATGATACCAAGATCAACAATGTCCTCTTTGACCAGGGTACAGGAAAAGGCATAACTGTAATAGACCTGGATACGGTCATGACAGGAAAATTGTTGACCGATTTCGGGGACATGGTCAGGACGTTTACAGTACAGGGATCAGAAGATTCAACTGACAAGGCATCATATACCTGCCAGGCTGCTTTGTTTGAGGGCCTGGTTTCAGGATATGCAGAAGTGCTGGCTCCGGTCATAACAGAGGTTGAGCGGGCCAATTTGTTACTGGGTGGGAAAATTGTGATCTACATGCAAGCGATCAGGTTTTTAGCTGATTATATAAATGGTGATGTTTACTATAAGGTTACATCACCGGAACAAAACCTTCTACGAACAAGGAACCAGCTGAACTTGCTTGATTCAGTTCTGGAGCAGGAATCAGATCTGCAGAGGATTATCGAGACAAGTTTCCAGGCCATTTAATATAATGATGCCCGCCTGGTTGATTATAATGCTAGTCCCTGCTTGTAATCTGTCAGGGTAATGTTTATTTTTATCAAAATCGCTGAATTATGGGCTTATTCAAACGCAAAAAGGGCAAAAGCAAGATCCAGTTTACAGACCTTGAGGGCCAGGCCCTGAAAGCAGGTGATCATGTCATGTCCCACCGTTATGATATGGGTGAATGCAGGATTGTAGAGACAGATACCGGAATGGCTTATGAATCCCTTGCCACCGGCCAGCAGGTTAGCTATGCGAAAATGATCGATGCCGCAACTGGTTATCAAAAGGTAAAAAGGCTGGAATCCTGATGACCCGCTTTTCCTTCCTTTCCATTCTGCTCCACCTGGGATTGCTGTTGTTACTGTGCCATGTCCATAACGATTTACTGGCACAGAAAGCTGTTCAAATCAGCGCCTTTGATACACCTCCCCAGATTGACGGCCTGCTCAATGAAGAAATCTGGAGAACGGCAAAACCGATAACTGATTTTATACAACGGGAACCACATGCCGGACAGCCATTTTCTGAAAAAACAGAGGTATATGTGGGGTATGACAAGGATTACCTGTACATAGGGTTCCGCTGCTTCGGTAACCCGGATATGATCACCGCCAAAGAGCTTGCCCGCGATGTCAGCCTGGCATACGATGACCGTGTGCAGATCATCCTTGACACATACATGGACAAAAGGAATGCGTACTGGTTCCAGGTTGGCCCCCGCGGATCCATAGGTGATGCCATTGTCAGCGAAAACGGGGCAGCTTTTAACAAGGCCTGGGATGGATTATGGACAGGCAAGGCTAGTATCCATGATCATGGCTGGGATGCAGAATTAGCCATTCCCTTTAAAACCCTGAGTTTTCGCAAGGGGCAGGATACCTGGGGGATCAAATTTATTCGACGCTATATGCGTAACGAAGAATCCGGATACTGGCCTGAAGCGAACCTGGACTCCCACGTTTTTCAGGTATCGGATGGTGGCTTGCTGACAGGCATAGGGGAGATAAGCCAGGGTGTGGGACTGGACCTGGTGCCATACGGATTGACAGGGGCGGATTATAAATATGACAATGGAAATACCAAGCCGGTTCTTAATGCAGGATTCGATGCTTATTACAGGATCACTTCCAACCTGAAGGCTGCCCTGACAGTGAATACTGATTTTGCCCAGACAGAGGTGGATGACCAGCAGATCAACCTGACCCGGTTTAACCTTTTCTATCCTGAAAAGCGGGATTTTTTCCTGGACGGGGCCAATTATTTTAATTTCGGGATAAACGGCGAGAGGGAAAATCACTGGAATACCCGCTTGATCCCATTCTTTTCACGGCGGATAGGACTGGATTCTGTTGGCAATCCCATCCCCCTGTTATATGGAGGTAAGGTAACCGGACAGGCCGGGAAATGGAATATCGGGACCATGTACATGAAAGATGACCGCCCGGACTGGCAGCATTCACATTTTGTGGTAACCCGGCTTACCCGCAATTTTGGGGACCAGTCCCAGGCAGGTTTTATCACAACCTATGGCAATTCCTTGTACGATACATCAAATTACGTGCTTGGCTTCGATGTGAAACTGGGTACCTCCAGGTTCAGGGGCAATAAAAATGTAGCCCTGATCCTGTATGGGCTAAAATCTCAAACCGGGAGACATGATCCGGAATGGCAGGACCGGAACAGGGATCTGGCCTTCGGCGCAGAATTCGTATATCCCAATGATTTTTTATTTGTGAGGCTGGGTCATATGCAAATCCAGGAAGATTTTGTTGCCGGTATTGGATTTGTTCCCCGTCCGGGCGTACGCACAAGCTATGGATGGCTCAGGTTGGGTCCCAGGCCGGAACGATGGGGGATCATGCAGGTTTTTTCGGGTGTTGGCGGAGAATATATCAATGATTTTAACAATGAGCTCCTTACATGGGAGCTTTATGCACAGCCAATCGAGGTGCGTTTCTTATCTGGTGATGGGTTCGATTATAAGTTTGTTCCGACTTTTGAGAAATTACAAGAATCCTTCAATATTTATGAAGATCATGTAATTGCGGCTGGGGATCATCATTTTACCTGGCACGAAGTAACATTGACATCTGCACAGCGGAGAATCCTGTGGGGAAGCCTGGGTTACCGTTTTGGTGGCTTTTTTAACGGGACCCGCGACGAGCTGACCCTGAAAGCGGGATATAAGGTAATTGTACCCTTATTCATAGGTGGGGAGCTGATCAGGAGTGATGTTAAACTCCCGGAAAGTGGTTTCATCGCTACCATCTACCGTCTGAATCTGAATGTGATGTTTAATCCGGATATTACCCTTTACAGTTTCATCCAGTATGA
>SDBS01002084.1_pt1 | contig 20161 bp, 10 predicted proteins | sample 2277091 | NCBI WGS metagenome assembly SDBS01 (sample SAMN10404972, study PRJNA504765) | marine sediment metagenome | isolation source: marine sediment core GS10_PC15, 163 cmbsf | place: Arctic Ocean: Southern Knipovich Ridge | collected 2010 | reverse complement strand
AAAGCGTAAGAAACCTCATTTTAACCGTTGCGAGTAGTTGGAACACCCCCGCAGAAGAAGGAGGAAGGATATTATTGGAAGACGAAGTCTTGACGAAGGGGATTACGTCGGTTGGGAGTAAAATAATAAAAACAATGTTTCGAATAACTGCGGCTTTAAACATGATCGTTACGTTTGCCACCAATCCTAATCCGCTTGAAATGCTGTTTGGAATAGCAATGGTAGCGCTTTCGTTTGGAGGTAATTACGGAAGGATGATGGCTGTTATCCTCGGAATTGCTCAAATTTTCGCTGGGTTGATACCAGCAGAAGCAGACGTTGATGATCCTCTTCGTGAGGAAAGTGAAGCCAAAGATCAAACACTATTAGACTTAAATGGTGAACTAATAAGTAACATTGCTGAATGGACTCGAGGAAACGTGTTGCTCCCCGTTCAAATGATTATAAACGTGGTCCAATCGTTTGTTACTGGAGCCTCGTTGGGAGTGTATTCGGTGTTAAGGATGAAAGGAAGAGCAGGACTTACTTTAGAGCCACAAGAGCCAGAAAGAGATCCAGAGCCGACCAATAAAGGGTTTAACATTTTCCTTAGCTTCAATCTGGGAATGTCTGTGATATGTGGAGTAGGGTTCATGATAACGAGCGATTTGTTTTTAATACTTCCAGGATTGGCGCGACCGACTACCCGCACTCCTGGCGATTACACGTTTTTCTCTGCGCTGTTAACTGCTACGAGAGGGTGAGGTAAATGGACGATTTACTAAAAAATTATATAAAAAGAGGAAATAACAAAAAGAGGAAACAATTATGAAATCAGCGAAAAAAAGACGTTTTGGTAGAATTGAAGCAAAAAGGACTATCGTATTAGGTATAATAACGATGTCGTTTATCATGACCGCGTTAACGATTTCTGCAAGCGCGTTCTATAACTCGCCATTTGTGAAGACAAGTTCCAGATACGCTACTTATACCAATCGAGAAACTGGTGCAGAGCGATATTCGTTCTACGGAATAGGTACGAAAGACGGTGTATCAAGACTCGAAGTAGCGGGGGATAGAAGGAATTACGGTATGCACGATTGGATCGGCGATTCCGCGTTAAGGTGGATAGAACTAGATCAAACTTATAAAAACAGAATCGAATGGATGTATCCGAAAGACGTCGTAAAGAATTTACATTATATGGAGGAATTCAGCTGGAAACCAGCGCCTACTACCGCAGCTAAGATAGGCGCCTATAACTGCTATAAAACTTATGGACCTCAAGCGGAACTTCCAAACACCTTAGAAGATTCTACGCGACTGAGAAGGTTCGTAGCTTTTTTGTTTGGAACGAGAATCCCAGATCATCCTGTGGGAGCAGACCACATAATGCCTTCTTATAAAATTAAATATGAAGGACCAAAACTAGAGGAAAAATTTAGGAGAACAATTACTATGTCTAAGATCCCTTCCATAGTAGGACATTCGTCTAGTGATGGAGAAGAATATATACTAGCATACGATATGGCCTGGGATGGAGATTTAGCCAGTGAATATATGATTCATTTAGAAACGTACGAGGGGCTTGGCTACGTTGCGTGGAGACAAGCGGTTACTAACGCGGTATCGGACCCAGTAAAGTCTTTTGTTGCGTACGAAAAGTTCGCAGCGTACATGGGATGCGTCGCTCACATGATAGGGGATTTGGGTAATCCATTGCACTTGTATAGTTATGGAACTGTAAAGGAGGCAAAGCCTAATCACAATATTTTGGATGTTATGATATCGGACGTGATGATTGCTGGATTATCAGAAGATAAGAAATCACTCTATTTTACAGACGCTGGCGAACCTAATTGGGCGGAATTCCAACCAAAAGACGATCGCAATCCAGTTCCCATGACGCCTTGGCAAGCTGCGTTAACATGTAGAAACAAGAACTTCGAACTATATCCTGAGAATTGTCAAGGAGCTTATAACGCAACGTATTTCCAAAAGCATGGAACCATAAGGCCAGATCACATCCAAAGTCCTGTTTTTTCACATGGAAGTTACGAAAAAGTAACGCAAGCAAATTGGACGGATAATTTCGTTCCATATTTTGAAAAGTTGGTGTCGAACGCGGTGTATTACACGGCGTGCGCTTTGTTGTGGATGGGGAGAGGAGCTAAAGACGAGGATACGCTTGCGCTTCTCGAGAATCTTTTACCACACGTAGAAAAAAGACCAGTGCGTTCTGCGGTTAGAAATGGCATCAGAGAAATTCAGCGTACAACGGGACAAGCGAAGACAAGAAATGTGATTCTTAGTAACCTTGCAAAAACTCAGTCGTTAATGGCCTATGTGCAAATGGCACCGATGATCGCAATGGCGTGGATAGTTTTAATTCCTAGCCTGAAAAAAGCCATAACGGAACCGAACGCAGATGTCGTGACTCAATATCAAACTGTAAAAGTACCAAGGTAGTAAAATAAATAAATCCATTTTTTTTAAACTTTTTATTTTGAAAAAACAAAAGGCGTCTAATGAAGATACTACGTGATATCGTAAAGAAGTGGACTAAAGCTTCTGATTTAGAGCGAGATTCGCTTCGAAAATGGGAAAGGTTCAAAATAATCTTTAAAATCTCGTTTTTATTAATGCTAATAGCGTTCAGCGCGTATTCGTACGTAGGTAACAATTCTATGAATAATGTGTACAGCAATTTGAAATTCCCGATTGAGGGAAGTGCGTATAATTTAAATTTCACAAATCCACAAAACGTTGAAGTGATAATTCCGTATACGATGAAAAGCGACCTGTGGTACCTTATAGACATGCAATTAACGATAGATGTTAGCGTAAATTACACGGACGTATCTTTGCAAGAACAAAGACAACGCGTCGTAGCGCAAAGTTCGTCCGTCACGTTTTCAATGAGTCCCTTTCAGTCAGTTAACGGTTCGTTAGATGCTAACTATATGGATTTTAACTGGAGCGCGGTAGTTGAATTTCTAAACGGAGCAGACGACGCTAAACCAATTCTTCTAGTGTTTGAGGTATCGATATATGTCACCGCGTATTTTTTTGAGCGCGACCATATAACTTTTAGATCGACATCGATAATCCCCGAATCGACTTCTGAATCGACTTCTGAATCAACTTTGACTGTAAACGAATTAATTAGATCAGAAAGTATTGTAGCGAGCGCGAGCGATGCTCTATTTAATATTACGATCTTAGTAAGTGCAACGTTCGTTGCTTTAATTGGCGTAATAAGAAAAAGAAAAAAAAATACGTCGGCTAGGAAGGTACTTAAGGAGAGAAAGGAAAAAGTTAGCGGCGTCAATAAAAAAACTCGATATTCTAGATTAGTAAGATTATTTCGAGTAAATAGAAATTTATTGTTAAAAAACGCGTCGTACGCGCTATTCATAATAATTCTAGATATCGTCACGCTTGAAAACATGCGCAGTATTAGCGACGTTTTGCCCGATAGTTATGTCGTATGGTATAGCGCGGTAGTGTGGATCTCGATTATCATGACAATTATGATGAACGTGACGAGCGTTATTTTGATCCTCAAGAAAAGATCGAGAAATTACGACAGTATTATTGCGAAGGGAGCGTTATGGAATTTATTGTTTTCTTGTTTTTCGTTAGCTTCTATATTATTGTGGTCCACCACTTCGTTAGAAGTATATGCGATGGAAGATATTACGGTAATCAGAGACTATTTTATGTCTTACGTTCCAATCATCGCGTTATTTACATTCAATACATTAGTCAAATGTGCGGATCTATATATATTTAAAACGTACGCGTCGTTCTATACAAGGCGATATAATAGAAGTCAAAGGACTTCGTTTTATAAGCCAAATACAATACAAGAGTTGAACGGATTCGTACTTCAAGCGATAACTAACTTGAATAGTAAAAATACTCGCGCCACCTTAACGCAGATTAAGAATTATTTTAATCAAAAACGAATTTCTACAATCGCTGTATCAGGGGAAATGGTGAATCGCGAGACGATCGATAAAATGGTATCGTCGTTATTTCTTGAAAAAAAGAACGATCAATCTCACGACGTTTACGTTCTTACCCCCATATCAGAGTCGCTGATGAAAGACCCAAAAGTTCCCGAGTACGACGAGTATGACGATCCTAATTATTACGAAACAAAATATTCTGACGACGATCTGATACCGTGTGGTAAGTGTGGATATTATTGTAGGAAATTGTGGGGAAAGTGTCCTATTTGTAACACCGCAATATCGGTAGAAACGCCAATGCCAACAAAAACGGACGATCGAGTCAAGCGTGTTAATAACTACTGCGCGTGGTGTAGTTCAAAGAGTAGTGAAATAACCTGTAAATCGTGTCGTACAAGAGATGTTTCTGGTAACAAACTACGTTACTGTCCGTCGTGTGGTAAGTCACTGCTCGCGACGGAGCGTTTTTGTTTGTATTGTTACCGTAGTTTTATCGAAAAAGGGCGAACTTCAAGATACGACAATTACGATCTACGGCGTTTGTCCTCAATTGCATTGAAAACGAAGCGATCGGTTTTGCTAGTTATTGTTTTGACGTTTCATTTAACGTTTTTATTGATGTTGATATCCACGATATTAACGCAATTAGAAATTGTATTCGTAGTTGAAATTTTAGACATACTCGTAATAACGCTAGTTTCTTTAGGCGTTGCGTTGTATTACAGGCTAAGATATACGAAAATAACAAAGTATCGAATAAACAAAGACGTTCATTATAAAATAAGTATTACCGCTTCAAAAGCGACTTCAGCTAAAGATTTTAAGAAATATCAAAAAAAGTTTAAAAAAGAGCAGTTAGAAATTAGGGAAATTATAGTAAAGATAAAGAAGTTAAACAAGATTCATAACATAATAAAATCGGTAGGTTCTATATCTTTTCTGGTCGCGTTTTTGTTGGTTTTTTCTAATCAAACAATCTGCTTTCTAATAACGTTTATCGCGTTCTTTGGAGTTTATCCTTTGGTAGGAAAGAAACAAATTCGTTACACGAACGAATTATTACAGTTAGGAAGAAATTACGGCCGTGAAGTTTATATAGAGTACGTAAACTATATAAATAATTATCTTCGATATTTTGTTGTCAAATGATGATGAGAATGAGAATAAAAATACTACTGGTAACGACCATCATATTCTTAACATCTTTTAATGTCGCGTTAAGCGCAGAATCGTACCAATTAGGAGTGAAAACGGGGGACTCGATGATTTACGAATATTCCACGGTCAGAAGCGATTTATTACAAAAACTTGTTGATGAAGGAGCGATCGATGTATCGTATACATCTTTAGAGCGTGGATATCAGTATAAATTAAATGTGTATCAAATACAAGAAGATGAGTCTTTGTGGTACGTTGATCTCAATATGTACGACGGAAACGAACTCGATCAACACCAAGGCGTACTATACGTAGAAGTGTATAAAGATCCTATTAGTTTTGCAGAAAATATTTACGGATATGCTAATTATTACTTGGTGCCGATTGATATTAGATCGTTTTTAGACAATGTAAGTCAAGGCGTTGATTTTTACAATTATAGCGATTTTAGCGTAGGATCGTCAGAAATAGTTTATAATTACGATAATCTCACTATGAGTTCCCAATTTGAAAACCATGGGATATTAGACGTTTTTTCAATGAGTTATCGCAACGAACTCGCCTTTAAGGAGGAGCTTATATCTCTTGATATTACTGTGGAGGACGATAATATATTGATAATAGTAGTAACGGTTGTTTCGGGGTTAGTTTTTGCTCTTGTATTTATGTATCTAAGGAAACGAAAAAAGAAAAGAAAGAAATCGACGTATACCCACAGTTATTTAAGAAAAATAAGGTGATAACGTAATGAGAAAAAGATCAATAGTACTGATTTCGGTTGTTTTTATCTTCTTTCTTATTATATTATCTTATAAGATCGATAGTTTAAATGGTTCTCGTTGGAGCGCGCGCGATACGATAGAATTAAAATCGTCTGAAAGCGTAGATCTTCTGATAGATGGGAACGAGCAATTAGCGCTCGCTTCTTCAAGTGGAAACGGAACTGAAAGCGATCCATACGTGATATCAGGCGTCAATATTATAGCTAATACGAGTATAGGTATTTTTATTAATAATACAAATCTTTTTTTTACGTTAAACGACTGCGTCATTGAGAACGCGACGGTAGGCGTTTATCTTCAAAACGCGACAAACATATTGATATCGAGATGCTTTTTATCTTATTGTCAAGTAGGGTTTAAGATAATCGATTGTAGTAAGTTCAAAATTACAGAAAACATTATATTGAATTGTCTTTCTGGAGTTATTATAAACAATAGCGATTTTATCGAAATATATCAGTGTTCGATAACGTCTGGAATAAGTGGCATCGTGATAAATGGCTCTGACTATTATCAAACGTTTTCTAACGTAATAATGTTAAATCAACGCGGGATCGTAACAATTTGCTCTAATTACGGTAGTATATACAACAATGAATTTAATTTAAACGACGTCGCGATCTATCTTAATAATTCAGACAACAATTTAATTACTGATAATTATGGATACAATAATATTGAAAATATTGTGGAAAACGAGTGTCAAGGGAACGCGTTTGAAAACAATTTCTCGTACGATCAAGAAGAAATTCCAGTAATAGAAACTATAGACGCAACGCCTATAATATACGCCGTTCCTATTATTGCGTGTGTAGTCGTTGTGATACAGAGGATTTTAGAAACAAGAAAAAATAAATAACCTCGGCTTATACGGCGCCTTTTTTATAACTGAAATATACGTAGCGAATGTTTATAAACTCTAGTTTGAATTGAAACGTAATGAAAAATAAAGGTTATAGCGATTGGTTCAAAAAATATATCCGATACAAAGACAAGAAAAAGCCTTAATTGAATTAGAGCGCGTGATCGGAGAGGGCGTTCCGAGAGTTGACGACTTACAAAATGTATCTAGTGGAATTATGTTTAGTGGAAATAAGATTATTGGGATAAAACTACAAAACAAAGGTTTGGATCGGTTTCCTAAAATCATTAACGATTTTCGCTATTTAGAAATATTAGATTTGAGTCACAATCCCATGAAGAAAACAAATCCAATACCTTTTTTTGATGAGGAGTATCGTGGAACGTTAGAACCAGATCTTAATCCAAAATGGATGGAAGTGATTCCGATTAAATGCGTAGATTTAAAACGCGTCGTTCTTAGTAACACTTCTTTACAAAAAGACGCGTTGAAAGTATTCAACTCGAGATTCCCTACAATAATCAGCGAATTAGAAATCCCTCCTAGCGAGATTAAAGAACGTTATTTAAAGAATTTAATTTCTGAGCAAAACGCCGTTGAAATGTTGATCGACGTCGTTGAAAACAGCGATTCAAGTTATTACAGGTTAGAAAGTCTGAATATCCTAAAAGATTTGAAAATTCAGGGCAAAAAAGTTGCGTCGCTATTAGAATCGTGCACGTTTGACGAGAATCCTTTAATTGTCGCTAAAGCGTTAGAATATTTAGTAAATGTTGTTGGATGGGAAAAACTTCAATTATATTTAGCGATAGTGCGGTCTATTCGCTTTGACATATTTCTCGATAGGCGGTATTATAGGATCCTATACGATCTTTTAAACGCAGCAAAAGAGGTGGATTATAATCTATATCGCACTCTTCGAAAAGAACTGCATAATAAGATGCTATTGGATCTTCCTTATAAACCAAAATTCTTAGTGTATATTTGGGGAGTATATTGCTGTGATTTTAATAAGCCACATTTGCGAGAGGAGGATCGTGACTTATATTTTAAAGAAAGACGCGAGTTAACAGATAAGGTTTCGAAAAGAGGGAGAATTGGGTTCTAACGCTGGTTATAGAGGAATGATCAAGTTTAACATCAATACTCCGAACGTACTTGGATCCCGACAAACGTAATTAACAGGAATAATCGTTATAAAGTAACATTATTAATTATAATAATTACTTATGATGCCAAAGATTTACAAGAAAAAAGTATTTTCGGTTGTCGTTGCAACAGTTTTTATAATATCTGTTTTTTTAACTGATTCGGTAAATACCGACAACGAAGCTAATTTTCAAAACGATCCGTTGTCGTCTTTTTACGAACAATTAGAAATAGTGTATTCGAGCGATTCTATTGGAAGAAAAATAATCGCCTCTGGAGACGTTTACGTTGTTGGTTCGATGTACAACGAAACATCTGGATCTTACGACGCGTTGTTAAGTAAGTACAACTCGAGCGGATATACGCAATGGAACGAGTCGTGGGGAGGTCAAATGAACGACTACGGCTTTGCGATCGCCGAAAGCGAGACCGCTATTCACGTGGTTGGTGCCACGAATAGTTACGGATCGGGAGATTCAGACGCATTTCTTTTAACCTACAACGCGAGCGGAAACTTGTTGTGGAACGTTACCTACCAAAACAACGGTTGGGACGAAGCTCGCGGGGTCGCTTGCTTGAACGATTCGATATATGTTACTGGGTTCGTCTCGACCGCATCGCGATCGCAAGATATATTCGTGTTGAAGTACAACGAAACGGGTAGTTTGTTGTGGAACGAGACCTACGGATCGGTCGAATCGGATGTGGGTTTCGATATTTGCGGATTTGAAGGCGAATACATCTACGTAACGGGAAAGACTGGATCCTCTGGAAACAACGATATAATACTTTTAAAATTAGACGCGAACGGAACCGCGATCTGGAACGCTACGTATGGTGGGTCGTTAAGCGATGAGGGGGTAAGCGTTTTGGAACGCGATGGGAACGTCTACGTCGGAGGCAACACTAAGAGCTACGGAGCCGGAAGTACCGATTTTATGCTGTTGAAGTACAACAGTTCTGGAGATTTTCAATGGGAAACGACCTGGGGAGGAACTGATATAGATAGATCTTACGATCTTTCTATCGACAGCAAGGGATCGCTGTTAATGGTCGGTTACACCGAATCTTTTGCGGTGAGCGGTAAGGACGCCTGCGTCGTAAAGTTCAATAGAACGGGGGACGTACAATGGTACGAGACGAGGTTTGATCTAGCGGATCCAGCGGACGATATCGCCTACGGAAGCGACGTTAACCAAAACGACGAGGTATACGTTACTGGAGCGACTGGTAACCACTTGTTCGTTTCTAAATATTCGCAAGTTCCAGGAGTTTTTTACTTAACGAACAACGCGACAGCTCCAGACGACGGTACGTTTATTTTGCGGTGGAGCGAATCGCTAGGGGCGAGAAATTACACGTTGTATCAATCTAACGAGCCAATAACAGATATAAACTCAAGCGTACAGATAGTGGTATCGGAAACGACCGTAATGGCACGCGAGTTTTATTCGTTAGACGAAGGGACGTATTATTATCTGGCGGTTGCTCACAACGAGTACGGTAATACTACAGTGGTTCAGCAGGCCGAAGTCGAAGTCAAACGCGCTCCGGGAGAGTTTTGGTTGTCCCACGACGCTTTAGACCCTGATCCTGACGGTAAGGTTAACCTCACGTGGACTCCTTCTACTAACGCCTCTTCGTACGAAGTGTATCTAAACGGTTCGTTGCGCGACCAGATCAACGACACGTTTTATTTGTTAGAATGGTTGGGTAACGCAGAATACGTGGCGCAAGTGATAGCGATTAACGAAGTGGGGACGAACGCGTCGAACGAAGCGTTTTTTTCTGTGTTGAACTTTCCAGCCGCGTTCGCTGCTTATTCGGACGCGGGATTGCCGGACGATGACGGTTCTTTTTACCTGACGTGGTTCAGGTCGAACTTCACGGATCACTACGTTATTTACAATTCTTCGAGCTACGTATCAGAAATAAACGATACGGTACTGGTTCACGAGGTGTTCGTTCCAGCGTTGGAGCTTCCAACGTATCGAATTCAGGTTTCGAACCTTCAGAACGGCACGTATTATTACGTCGTTTTCGCGTTTAACGAATACGGAAATTTTAGCGCTGAATGTTTACAAGTTACCGTGCTCATCGTTCCAGATGTTGATCCTCCAGATCTTCCAGATCCGCCTTTAGAAATTCCAGCGGAAGTGATCGTTCAAGTCGTTATATTCTTTGTGTTCGTAGCGTTATTGTCGATACTAGTAGTCGTGAGAAAGAAAATGAAACGATAAATGATTTATTAGGATTTTAATTTAAAAAGAGAAAATTAAAGGATATATATCATGAAAAAAATTACGAAAAATTACGTTCGTTTTACGGCGTGCGTAGCGATGTTAATTTTATCGACGTACGCGAGTACGTTCGCTTATAGCGGCGTTGAAAACGAGTTTCTCGAGGTAAAAAGTTCTCAAACTCAATCTAGTGGATCGATCGCGTGGTCTATCGGTCATACATTTCCAGGAACTAGTCCAACAATGTCGCCAAAAGTCGTGACGTTAAATGGAACGCGCGCGATTGGAGTCGGTACGGACGGCGGGGTAGTTTTCATTAACGTGGATGATGGGCGCGTTATCAAAAGCGTTTTAAGCGCTTTTCCAGTAATCGATTTCGAGGTAGTTGATGACGTTTCTGGGGACGGTTTAGACGACCTAATTGTTGCGTCGTACACGCGAGAAATACCAAACGTTGCGGCTATATCTATCGAAAATGGAGATGTATTGTGGTCGTTCGTTTCAACGATTGACGTGGTCGATGAATTGTTTACTCCAATTGAAGTGAAGCTCAAAACTTGGGACGTGGAACTAATCGACGATATTACGGGAGACGATCGCAACGAGGTCGTCGTTTCGACTTGGAAATCGATAGTCGTTCTGAACGGTGCTAGTGGTAGCGTGGTGTGGGAAAAAAACGGGTACGAAAACGATGTGTGGGAATCTATTTACCTAAATCAGACGATAATATCAGGATCCCAGAGCGGTAAAATCGTGGCTAGAAACAGCGTAAACGGTGAGTTGAAGTGGATCGTGGAAGTAGTCCCATCAACAGATTTTAGAGGGTTGTCAGACGATAACTCGATCGACGATCTACAGTCTATTATTGACGTGGATGGCGATGGAACGTTGGACGTACTCGTTTCTTCTGATGATGGAAAAATTCGTTTAATTTCTGGAAACAGCGGTCTTTTAATAGACGAGCGAGAAATTGCCGATCTGATGGGAACGTTTTCAAAATATACTGTTGAATCAAGGATGTTTTATAAATCTGGCGCGAATATATTTCCCTTAGGAGATATAGATGGTGATAATGTTACCGAGTATTTTGTTGTATCCAGAGATCTAGGGAAATACGAATCTAATCCTTATATTTACGGAACTATCGTTAACGTAAAAGATAACAGTATTGATATAGTTGCGGTAATAAATTGGAGCAACGCTGATTTTCGCAGTTTTTCGCAGCCAACGTTCGCGAAAATAAACGATTCAAATAGAATTTTTTTCTTTTCGTCAGAACAGCGTGGATTGTTGTGGCACGAAGCGAGTGGGGGAAATCTCTTTAACGATCTCAACGAAACGTCCCTAGACGGTGTGATAGGTGGTATAGAATCGTCTCAATTCGCGACCGACTACTTAATAAACGTCGGAGTTGTAAGCGAAGTCGATCGCGGGAAGATATTCGGCGTTTCGAGGTACGGTACGTATTTTCTTTACGACGCAACGATAGATCGCGCGATATGGGTCAAGTCAAGGAGCGCTGAGGACGTTGATATAATTGAATTCGAAGACGTCACTGGAGACGAAATTTACGATTTGTTAGTAAAAAGAATTGGCGCGTCAACGTCAGAATGGGAACAGGTGGATAAAGCGATTTATTCTGTATCTACAATTGACGCTCGAGATGGTCGCGTTGTGTGGGAGCACGACGCTGGCGCGAACGAAGAAATTAGAGACGTAATTACAATCGGCGATATTGACGACGATGGAACGTCTGATATAGCCGTTTTAAACGTTCCAACAAAAATACCGAAAGACGTAGCTGATCTTATTGAAAATTTGGTTGGATATCCAGAATTAGATCTAGTTGATAAAGTCGTCGAGCAAAACGTTTACCGCGCGTTATTAGCTAACCACACGAACGTGGAACTACTTTCTGGTAGTAACGGAACCGTATTATGGAAATCGAGATTTATCGATTTCCCTTACGATTATTATCGAACGTTTGGAAACTCTGGAAATTATACGAACCCTAAAAACGCGTATTCGTCGAGAAATTCTCATTATCTTCGTACTACGGGTCAGATACCAAGCGATTGGATAGCTGGATGGAACGACGTACAGTGGGAATCTCGATGGAATCCACGGCAGTTGTACAATGTTTCTCAAATCGAGATTGACGAGGGGACGCCTGTTTACGGAAGTTATCTCGATGTAAACCAAGATTCTGGATATTACTCGGTAAAGTCTGACTCTGGAAGAGCTTCAGTAGTTTTTCGCGTACCGATTGATTTCTCCGACGAAAAGAAGATGGGGTTGATAGAATACAATTTATCTCAAATCGAAAGAACGGCAGCGCTTAAAATACAAAGCGTGATATCCACCAACGACACGACCGATCTGTCTTTCTATAATTTTACGTACGAGTTGTACAACGGAACTAACAGTAAGTGGGTGTCGTGCGATTGGGACTTAGATAATTATTGGTCGGGGTTTGAAGACTTGCAAGGTTCCTTTAATTCCACCTATCGATCCTCTTACGATGGTTTCGAACTCGATAACAACTTTCGACGAGATGATTTTTACGTGAAAACGAGAGGAACCTTTAATTGTCAAGACGGCGTGGATTTTGATTACGAAAACAAGACTACGTTATCTCACTTCAACGACGACAACGTAGTGTCGGTCAGGGTAAACGTTACGTATAATAAACCGTTCCAATTAAATTTCAGTAGTTTCGGAGTGGGATGTTTTTACTGGGGTATGTTTGGGAACGAATACGATGAAATGGGAATATATCATCGCGACGAAGGGTTCACCGACGATAATTTACTCGATTTAAACGTGCAAGGATTCGTTCCGATTAATAGAAGTCTAGCTAAAGCGATGGACGTGTTGATTTCGGTTGGAGGACTCGATAAAAGCGAATGTTCGAGGTTGGTTCTATTGGATACGATACAGAAAAAATCGAGCGTAAAATGGACGGCAAACGATTCTTATTTACCAAGAGGATTCGTTCAATTACTGTCTTTAAACGACGAATTCGTAGTAAGTGGGGAATACGCTGGCGACTATAGTCACGTAAAGTTTAGCGAAATCGATTGGAATTATCAGGTATCGTTTTTCGAAAATTATACTGATCAAAAGACGAGAATTGACGGCGAATGGAAGATCGATTACGAAGAGTTGTTAGATAGCGTGGTAATAAACGAAGATGGCGATATCGCGTTAGTCGTTGGTCAAAATGCTTCTACTATTAACATGAAATTTATTGATCCAGACACCTTAGAAATAGTGAGTGTGATGGATGTTTATACCGGGAACTTGAGACTAAGCGGTTACGATTATGGCAATCCACTTAGATTTACTTCTGATTTTAAATCGATCTTATCATACAAAGATTTCAACGGAGATGGTTATTTCGACCACGTTGGGTTTTACGAAGTTATTGGCATTGATGGGGAACAAATTCGCGTGTATAGCGGGAAGACGAATGGAACTGACCCAGAGTTATTGTTCAGTTGGACAGTAAATTGGTTGTTGGACGACGGAGCCGTTTATTATTCTGCAATTTCTGACGTCACTGGTGATAATATCACAGACGCCGCGATCGCCGTACAACATCTTGGAAAAATCACGCTTACTCGCGTTGACGTCGCGCAAGGAAGTGTAATCGACGAATGGATCGTCGATCCAAAGGGATATAGTTACGATGGATCGCTAGTTTATTATAATTACGGTGGAATTAAAATACGTAATATCGGAGAGATCGATTCGAGTGGAAGAAACTACCTATTTATGGAGGGAAAGTTTGAAAGTTACGTGTTAGATCATAATCGAAAAGAAATAGTTTTAAAATTTAACGCGATAAACGACGTACAGCCGTTTCAGGACGTTAATGGGGATGGGAAGAAAGATTTACTAGCGTTCTCTGAAAACGTGGTGTATTGCGTGAATTCGCTGTTTGATTTCGAGATAGACGTAGATCAGACGAACGATAACAGATTTCGGATCACCGCGAATTCCAATAGTTCGTACAATAGATTAGAGCTAATAATAGATGGATATACCCACGGAACGTCTCAAGTAGGATTCTTCACGAGCCTTGGTGGTGGAGTTCACGAAATAACGATGTACATGTACGACGTTTCTGGATTAGTCGTTGCCGTTAAGTCAATGACGATCGACGTACCGTTTGACTATACGATGATAATAGTTAGCGTAGCGGTCCCTTCTTCGTCGATAGTTGCATATTTTATAATTGCTAAATACAAAGCAAAAATCAAAAAAATAACTAAGGATGGTAAAAAATGATAGTTAAAGAAGCAAAACGAGAGATCTACGATATATGGACCAACAAATTAACAAAGGTATACGGTAAAAGAAAAGAGCGAGTAACTGCGGTCGAAGAAGCGAACATAGAAGTGCTTTCTGGAGCGCACGGGTTTTTGGGACCTAACGGAGCTGGAAAAACAAGTACGATAAACATGATAGTTGGTGGTATATCAGTTACAAGTGGGGAAATAAAAATCCGAGGTAAGAGATCAGACTCAATTGAAGCCAAGAGGTTAATCGGTTTATTACCACAGAATCCATCGTTTTATAGAAACATGACGGCAGAGAAATACTTGGCGTACATGGGAAGATTGAGTGGACTTACCAGAGCAAAAACTCGGGAAAAATCTAGCGAATTATTGATATATTTCAAACTATTTGACGACAAACACAGGAAAATCAAGACCTATTCTGGTGGGATGAAACAACGTTTAGGGCTCGCGGCGGCGTTGATACACGATCCTAAAATATTAATTCTCGACGAGCCTACGGCGAATCTCGATCCTATGGGAAGAGACGACGTGATTAAGATCGTTAAAGAACTATCGAAACAAATGACGGTATTCGTTTCAAGTCACGTTCTCTCAGAAATCGAAGAAATGTGCGACGATGTAACTATAATTAATAAAGGGAAAATTATATTGGTCGATTCAATTGAAAATATCAAAAAAAGGGTAAGTCAGGACGTCTACGAGCTAGATACCGACATGAACGACGTGATCTATCGAGAGTTGCAGAACGATCCTTCAGTGAAAGAAGTGTTTACGAACAAAAAAGGGAAACTAGAAATAATTCCACTAAACGCGGTGGAACTACAAAAAACGGTACTTAAGATCATATCTACGCACGAAGCCGTATTACACGGCTTTGAACGGAAGAAATTCTCGTTGCGATCGATATTCACGCAATTAATAAAGGATGACGATGCGCACGAATTACACGGCTTTGAACCGAAGAAATTTTCGTTGCGATCGATATTCACGAAATCAATAAGGGAGGACGATGCGTAGTGAGAATACATCTGCGATTAAAATCAATTCGTAGCGTGTTAGTAGTTACAGAGAGAAATTTTCTTGATATGTTCACGATTAAAAACGTGGCGTTCTCTTTAATATTAACGCTAATATTTCCATTGATAATTGCGTTTATTCCACAGGGAATCGATTTCGGTTCTATATCGGTTCAACAGGCGTCTGGAATTATTTCTTCTAATTTGATGATGCCGTTATTTCTTTGGACGTGTGGTATCGCGTTAATGATAATCATCGGGATTAACGGATCTCCGATCATATCGGAAGAGATTAGTTCTGGTACGTTGCTTACGTTAATCAGTAAACCCATAAATAGAACGAGCATATTTTTAGGGAAATACCTCGCGCTGTATCTTTTTTGCGCGTTAGTGAATTTTGTTTCGTTGTTTGTGTTGTTCTGGACGGTCGTATTGTCGTATTCTGGTAACGTTGCTCATTTTGCTAGCTTATTTCAATTATTTGTTGCGGTTTTTTTTTATTCGGGAGCGCTTTTATTTATATTTATTAATCTGGTAATGTCTTTTAGTTCGTTCGTTAGAAAACCAAGAAATTCTTCAACGATATTTATGATCGTGATGATCGTTTTTTATTTCGTATTTCTTTTAATTCCAATCCCACCTTCGTTGTACGAAGAGTTCCAGTTATATCACTTTGATCCGACGTATCATCTGGGAAATATATACCTGTATTTTATTGAACAATTTAACGCCGTTGTGCCGTCGTCTGTATGGCAATCGTTCTTTTCATCGTATTCCAAAATATTCTATTTTGGATTGATGGACATTGATGTAGATCAAGGCGTCTATTTTGAAACGCTTCAAAAGACGAACTATTTATTGCCCCAGATATCGTTAGCAGCGCTTGTTTTGATATCTATTTGCTTTCTCGCGGTCGGTATCGTTAAATTAAATAAAAGAGAAGTTAACAGGTAATAATAGAATGATCGTTAACAAAAAGAAGACGATCGTTACAGTTGTTACGGTAGCGCTCGTATTGCTAGCTCCATTTATAGCGTACGGTATACTGCAATTGTCTTTGGGAACGCCGCATCCCATCGTTGTCGTTATTTCGGATTCGATGCAGCCGAACGTGAACAAAGGAGACGTGTTATTCGTAAGAGGCGAGGAAACGTCTAACGTTCAGAACGGTGACGTAATCGTTTTTGACGCAATTGGATTGTGGTACGGGGCTCCTCAAGAACCAATAGTACATAGGATCGTAGATAAATGGATCTCTGACGAGGTGTGGTATTTCGTCACTAAAGGGGACGCTAACGAGTACCCCGATCCCGTACCGATTCCAGAAAAGGGGATATTTGGAGTCATGTCGTTGCGCGTTCCGTTTATCGGTTGGGTCAAGATCGTTCTCTTCGACTACGGCATTCTATTTCCTTTAATCGTCTTTCTTTCGATAGCGTTCGTATGGAGCTTGCTAAAAGATATCGTCTTAGGCAACGATCGAGAAGAAACGTCTGAACGAGATAACAACAACGGAGAAAGATTAAATTAATGTCGTTGCGTTACTTAATAATGGATAAGAAGAAGAATAAATTGACGATATTGGTATCGTTTTTTTTCGTAATTGTAATAGCTTCTTTTGCGAACCCAATGTTTGCAAATCAATTACGAGAAGAACCAATTATAGATCAGGATCGCGAAATTTTATTAGATTTAAAATCGAGCGGCTCTGTTGTTAATTACTCGCAATCCGCTATAAATAGGATATATTTTGACATGTCTCTCGAACAAGTGTTTTCAATTTGGGACACGTCGTTCATGGGATATTCTGAGTTGTGCGTCCTTTTGCAAAAATACGGTCTCGAAGTAACGACTATAACGACTGATCTGACCGAGTATTTACCAGTCATGACGTCTGGAGACGCGTTGTTTTTAAACGTAGCAAAATACGCAAATTACGCTACCGACGAATTAAACGGTATCGTGGATTTCGTGGACAGGGGCGGAAAAATAATAGTATTGGGGGAACACAATATATTTAATTTTTCGCAGTTTCAAAACCCGTTGTTGGAGCGTTTTGGAATGGAATTTACGACTCTAGATATAATAGACGAAACTCACAACGTGGACGATAATCCGTTTTGGAACGTGTTTAATTCTTCGTATTTTGGGATAAATAACTTAAGCGTCATGTATGGGGCCGCAATAAACGTTTCTGGATCCGCGTTTTCGATAGCCAATTCCTCGAGCGAGGCTAATTATCCTAACCAACCTATTATGGCTGGGTATTCTAACGAGAACGGGGGGAAAGTGTTCGCGTGTTCTGATACGGAATGGTTGTGGAACGCGAGGGCAGATATTGGTGGCATTCGTTACGGAAACAATTCAAAGCTCGTTTTAGAGGTGTTAGATTGGTTCTACGAAAAGAATCAAAGCGCGATGGTCGAATTAGGCGTTCAAATAGTTCCAGAATATCAATTGTTTACTTGTCCGATTTACAACAATTTCACTTTAAACGTTTCAGTAACGCACGCGTTCAACATGTCGGCTCAGATTTTTGGTGGGGAGATCGGTAAAAACTACGAGGTAAATTCTGTTGGAAAAAGTAGTTGGGAAATAAACGTTACTGGCGACGGTTTTGTCAATTTTGAGTTTGTTAACAACGTGTTCGGTATTAACGTCTCTAAGACGATATTTTTTTTCGAAGGTGATGGTACAAACAGAGCGTTATTTTTAGAAAACAATTATTCTAGGCGCGTGGACGCGTCTCCTAGCGGTTTATTGTCGTTTGCGAGCGACGTTAGAAATAGAGGCTATTCCGTGTTTGCTTCGGAGGAAAACCTAAACCTTTCGAAGTTCGATCAGCTCGTAATAGCGAATCCTTTGCAAGAACTACATACAACGACAGCATCTGCTATTATTAATTACGACGATCGGTTGCTATTGTTAAATCAACCTTTTACATCTCTTGATATGAAAGATCCAATGGCGGAATTTTTTAGGTATATAGTTTACGACATCGCTCCAAATTCAGTTCCGATTAACGCGATTTCTTCTCCGTTAGGTATTAATTTTACTCACTATATATTAAGTAATTCATATTTTAACGATGGTAACAGGATATACGTTCCTAAGATAGTTGGCGCGAACGCTACTTATTACAATATTTCCGCGTACAAGGCGTCTTTGTTAAACGCGTCATCTGATTACGAGCAAGAATTGTTCGGCTACAACAGATCGTGGGGAGACGATCGCGCGATTTTTGGCACAGCCTATGACATGGAAGATCCGAATTACGATTTTGGGGACGTAAATAGCACCAGCGTTTTAGCGTACAACAACGATACAATGGCTTCTGGAATGTTACATTATTTCACGAACGAGTATTACGATTCTCAAGATTACTTCAACGAATTTTTATTTAATTGGATAGCACGAGGAACGCTAAATACAAAACGTCAATTACAATTTAATCAAACCGTTTTTTCTGAAGTTAACGAAAATTTTAAGGCGTTCGCTAACAACGTGAAAGACGTTAACGGATCGATAGTTCCAGACGGAACTCTATTTAACGTGAAACACTCTTTAGGAGAAATACTATCGGAAGACGCTTCCCCTACGTTAGACGGGTTTCAGGTGGTTTCTTTCAATGGTTCTATTAACGTAACCATGTCTTCTGGATACGAAGGTGGTTTATTTGAGATTTGCGTGTACAACGCCACTCCTTATTACTCGGTGTTAAGCGGTTTTTTAGTGTTTTCTTTTGAATTTCCACGGATCGAGGCCCTGCTTCCGATAAATGGGAGTAGTTGGAATGTTTCTCCCGCGTTACATATTGTATCCCACGATGACAACAATGTTGAGATATGGTACGATATCTCTGGAGACGCGCGCGAATATTCGTTAATCAACGACACGCAAAAAGATCTCGATATTAACGCGTGGGACGATCTCTCTGAGGGGGCGTTTATCGTTACGTTTTTTGCTCGAGACGCGGTAGGAAACATCAATTCTACGTCCGTAACCTTGTACAAGGATATAACCGCGCCGTTCGTAGAGGTGATAAACCCGAGCGATTTCGAAGTGTACGCATCTCCTCCGTTGTTGCACGCGAGGGTGTTTGGAAGCGATGTGGATTCGATGTGGTACGAAATTAGTGGAGTTCTTGGTCAGTATTTTATATCAAACGATACTGCGGAGTATCTTAATAGCGCTCTGTGGTCGTCGCTTCCAGAAAAATGGTTTTTCATTATTTTTTGCGCGAACGACACCGCGGGGAACGTCGATTATACGTACATAGTAGCCTTGTGGAAGGATACAGCTGCACCGTTTATTGATGTGGTGGATCCACACGAGTACGAAGCGTACGCATCTCCTCCGTTGTTGCGTGCGAGGGCGTTTGGAAGCGATATGGCGTTTGAAAGTGATGTGGATTCGATGTGGTACGAAATTAGTGGAATTTCGGGGAAATATTTTATATCAAACGATACTGCGGAGTATTTAGATAGCGCGTTGTGGTCGTTGATTCCAGAAGGATCGTTTACTCTTACGTTTTACGCGAACGACACCTCGGGGAACGTCAATTTTACGTCTGTAGCATTGTACAAGGATACGACTGCACCGTATATTGATGTGGTAGATCCAACCGAGTACGTAACGCACGGTTCTCCTCCGTTGTTGCGCGCGAGGGCGTTTGGTGTAGATGTGGATTC
>SDBS01002083.1_pt1 | contig 20165 bp, 18 predicted proteins | sample 2277091 | NCBI WGS metagenome assembly SDBS01 (sample SAMN10404972, study PRJNA504765) | marine sediment metagenome | isolation source: marine sediment core GS10_PC15, 163 cmbsf | place: Arctic Ocean: Southern Knipovich Ridge | collected 2010 | reverse complement strand
ACCGGCGGCCACCACCCGTGGCATGGGAACGCAAGAATTTACAAAGTTGGGCGAATATATTGCGGAAATTTTGTTTGCCCTTAAATCGGGCGGAGATTTGCAGGGCAAGGAAAAGTCCATACGGGCCAAGGTTGAAAAACTTTGCCGACAGTTTCCCTTGTACCCTGAGTTAGGGTAACATCGAGTACAGTCTGCTCGCCAGTTCTTGGTCAATTTGACCATCAAGCCGGTCAGGATAATAGTGCATTTGAAATGCTTTGATTACCCGTATGGTGGGCTCATCCATAACGCCAGAGCTCGGAACCAGGTAACCAAAATCATGCAGAGCCTTCTGGATCGCAGATACGTCCAAGTTTTTCTTCTCTGGGCCAGCGATTGTGGGAAAGGTGCCCACACCGTGTTGGGCAAGCCACTGCCAGTCAAAAAGTTCTCCTGGATCTTGTTTGCGCTGGGAGGCAATATCAGAATGCCCCAGAATGTTTTGTGGTGGAATTTGGTGACGTTTTACGATTGCTTGTGACAGCTCAAGCAGCGATTCCATTTGCGGTTTAGGGAATGTTTGGTAGTTTGCCCCATGCCCAGGATTCACTAACTCGATTCCGATAGACCAGGTGTTGAGTCCGGCAGTGCCCCGCCAGTAGCTTTCTCCGGCATGCCAGGCCCTTTTTTCTTCATCTACCAGACAAAAGGTTTGGCCAGTTTCATCCATCAGATAGTGGGCGCTAACGGGATGGGGTGAATTTTCATCTGTTAGAATGTTTAACGACTCATCCAGATCACAGGCGGTGTAATGAATAATTAGAAAGTCTATACTGGTACCTGGATCTCGAGCATCAAAATTTGGCGACTTGAATTTGTTAATCATCGGCTAAGTCTCTGATAGCGCGTATGCCGGGTAGGGCCATAATATTGGTTCTGGTTTCTCCGGATACCGCCATCTTATCTGGTAGGTTGATGACAACTGTTTGGTCGGGCAGCATTATATACAAGAGTACTTCTGCGGCTCCCTTCTGAGATAGTATATTATGCAGTGGTTCAAGTGCCGACTCATTTTCTATTTCGATAGCAATTTTGCTGGGGATTTGATTCAAGCTTTCGTCCAACAACGACATTGTACTAACAGTTAGTCGCAAACGATTATCATCTAAACTCCCCGAAGTATTCAGGTAAACTACCTGTCCGGGTTCGATCAAGTCTCGATAACTGGATAACTTTTCAGAAAACAGGGTGGCTTCAAACATCCCGGATGAGTCAGCAAGGGTTACGAACGCATATTTGTTTCCTGATTTGGCAGTGCGTTCTTTTTTGCTGATCACTACCCCTGCTAGTCGGGCCGTTTCGTTACCAGGTTTGCTGAAATGCTCTTGTAGTTTTGTTGATGGGAGGACCTTTAATCTTTGTAAGTCTTCTGTGTAGGCGTCTAAAGGATGACCTGATAGGTAAAAACCCAGAGCATCAAATTCTCGTTGTAACTTCTCTAAATTTGACCACTCGCTCATCGCGGTGAGTTTGGTTTGTTGATCTGAAGATTCAGGTATTAGGTCAAAGATACTGGCTTGTGAACTGGCTCTGGCCTCGCTAGAGGTGTTGGCTTGTTTGAGGATCTGCTCCACCGATGCATAAAGTTGGTGGCGATTGTTGTGCAAAGCGTCAAATGCACCAGCAGCAATCAAGTTTTCCAACTGCCGCTTATTTAGCACGCGGCTATTTATGCGGTTGGCAAAATCCCAAATATCTTTGAATTTTCCATTTTCTTCCCGCTCCGCTATGATACTAGCCATAGCTGCTTCCCCTACATTTTTGATAGCTGCTAGCGCGTAGTGGATGGCGTTTTCTTGGCTGGTGGATACCAGGAATTGCACCCCTGATTCATTAATATCGGCGGGCAAAAGCGCGATATTCATGTGGGATGTTTCCTGCCTGTAAAGGTTTAGTTTGTCGGTGTTGGTCATTTCTAGTGACATCAATGATGCCATGAACTCGACCGGGTAATTGGCTTTCAGATAGGCGGTTTGGTAGGCAATTAAGGCATATGGGGCCGAGTGAGATTTGTTAAACCCATAACCAGCGAATTTAGCGATTTGGTCGAAAATTTGTGAAGCCACATCAGTGGTAACATCATGTTTTCTGGCGCCATCGATAAATTTTTGCCGTTGCGCATACATTTCGCTCTTGATTTTCTTGCCCATGGCGCGGCGCAGGATATCAGCCTCGCCCAGGGTGTAGCCGGCAAGCACTTGGGCGATTTGTAGGACTTGCTCTTGGTAAACAATTACGCCGTAGGTTTCTTTTAGGATATCTTCCAGGGCAGGGTGCATGTACTGCACTTTTTCTTCACCGTGTTTGCAGGCAATATAGCGCGGAATATCATCCATTGGTCCTGGACGATAGAGCGCTCCGATAGCAATTATTTCTTCAAACCTGGATGGCTTAAGTTTGCGTATAACGTCAACCATGCCACCACCTTCAAGCTGGAATACTCCGAGGCACTCACAACGATTGAGTAAGGCAAAAGTTTTTTCATCATCCAGGGGAATATCCAGAATTTTAATATCGATGCCGCGATGATGTAGCTGCTCCGTGGTGCGGGCTATTACAGTAAGAGTGCGCAGGCCCAAAAAGTCAAATTTGACTAAGCCGGCCTTTTCCACATCTTTCATATTGAACTGGGTAGCGGGCACACTGCTGCGTTGGTCGTAATAAAGCGCTACTATTTCGTTTAGGGGACGGTCACCGATAACCACCCCGGCTGCATGGGTTGAAGCATGGCGGTATAGGCCTTCCAATTGTTTACCGAGGTCCATCAAGTGTGCAACTGTGGGCTCCTGTTTGACCATCTCTCGCAATTCAGTTTCTTGCTTGATAGCGTCTTTCAGTGACACAGGATTAGCTGGGTTATTGGGGATCAGTTTACAAATGCGGTCTACTTGGCCGTAGGGCATCTGTAGCACGCGACCTAAGTCCCGGATTACCATTCTAGCCTGTAGCTTACCGAACGTAATAATCTGGGCCACATGGTCTTGGCCATATTTTTCACCAACGTAGTTGATGACTTCATCCCGACGCTCCTGACAGAAATCTATATCAAAGTCAGGCATGGACACACGTTCTGGGTTCAGAAACCTTTCAAAAAGCAAGTTGAATTGAATTGGATTGATGTCGGTAATGGTCAAGGACCAAGCTACCAGCGACCCAGCTCCAGATCCACGCCCTGGACCAACCGGAATGTTTTGAGATTTCGCCCATTTGATAAAATCTGCAACTATCAAGAAGTAGCCTGGGTAGCCCATTTTATTTATAATACCCAGTTCGTATTCCAGACGCGCTACGTACTGCTTGCGGATATGTTCGCGTGCTTCGTCATCCATATTCTCTGTAAATATCTTGGTTTTTAGACGTTCCTTTAGGCCTTCCATAGATTGATTAAGCAACTCTTCGGTTTCACTGCGTTCACTAGAATACCTAGGTAGCACTGGTTGGGTTGATTCAACCATGAAGGAACAACGTTTGGCTATTACCACAGTATTTTCTAAGGCTTCGGGGATATCAGCAAATAGTTCCCACATTTCCTTGGGGGACTTTAAGCGACAATTGGGGGATACTTTTTTACGGTCAGTTTGACTGACATATGCACCTTCGGCTATGCATAGCAAGGCATCGTGGGCTTCGTGCATATCCTCATCAATGAAAAATGCTTCGTTAGTTGCTACCAAAGGAAGGTCATATTTATATGCTAGATCGACTAATCCTTGCTCGGTTGCGATCTCTTTGGGGTCACCCAATCGTGAGAGCTCCACATATACCCTGGTCGGGAAAATTTCTGCCAGTTGCTTCAACAATGATTCTGCAGCATCCTTTTGGCCTTGCGCCAACAAGCGGGCAACTCCTCCCTTAGTGCTGCCAGTCAAGATGATTAGGCCTTCGTTGTATCGCGCAAGGGTTTCTATCTGCACCTGTGGCACATTGCCGTGCATCACTTGCTCCCAGGCGATACTGATAAGCTTCAATAAGTTTTGATAGCCGGTTGCATTTTGCACGATCATCACTAGGGTATCAGGCTCACACATACCAGAAGTTTGCGATGCTTGGTATCTGGGGTCATCTTTTGAAATACCAACGGGAAGTTGGGCCCCGCAAATTGGTTGTATTCCTGCTTTGGCGGCAGTAAGCGCAAAGTCCATGGCCCCAAATAAGTTTGAGGTGTCGGCTAAGGCAACGGCGGACATTTTAGATTGCTTGCACCGCTTGACCAATTCGGGAATTCGGATAGCCCCTTCGGCTAGCGAATATACTGAATGTACCTTAAGGTGTATAAAATCGTTTTTCTTAGTCAACTTACCCTCAGCCTTTATCCGTGCTTTTAGTTGGGGGATTGGGGTCAAAGTATTTTTCAAATTTATCGGGAACATCTTCCCATTTAGCAGCGTCTGCAGGTGGTTCACCGCCTTGGGTGATATTGGGCCATTTCTCCGCGTACTTGCGGTTTATTTCAACCCATTTTTCGCTGCCTGGCTCAGTATCGGGTTTGATGGCGCGTATGGGGCATTCGGACTCGCATACGCCACAGTCGATACATTCTTCTGGATTGATTACCACCATATTATTACCCTCATAGAAACAATCCACGGGGCATACTTCTATGCAAGTTTTATATTTGCAGTTTATGCAGGCTTCGGTTACTACGTAAGTCATCCCTCACCACCTTATTAGTGCCGATCCCCATACTAATCCCGCTCCGAATGCTTCATGCAGGATTAGTTGTCCTGGCTTAACCTTACCTGCTGCCACAGATTCGGACAAGGCCAAAGGTATGGAAGCAGCTGAGGTGTTAGCATGTCGATCGACTGTATTGATAATCTTGTCGGTGGATAAGTCAAGGCGTTTGGCCACCGCATCGATAATACGTGTATTGGCTTGGTGGGGTATGAACCAGTCGATATCATCAGCAGTTAGCGAATGTTTGGATAGGGTATCAATTGCTGAATCTGCAAGTTTGCTGACGGCATGGCGGAACACTTCACGGCCTTCCATACGAATATAACCGGTCGTCCCCGTAGTCGAGGGGCCTCCGTCAGTGTAAAGGATATCTTGGAATTGGCCATCTGAGTGTAAACTTACATCAATTATCCCGCGGGTAGGGTCATCACTAGCTTTCAGCACGACTGCACCAGCTCCATCCCCGAAAAGCACACATGTGCTGCGATCCTTCATATCCATGATACGGGAAAATGTTTCGGCTCCAATTACTAGTGCGGTTGTGGCTTGTCCCAAACGGATATAGTTATTAGCATTTGAGAGCGCGAACAAAAACCCCCCACAAGCAGCCCCTACATCATATGCCATAGCTGTTCTATTACCAAGTTGGGCTTGTATTTTGGTTGCAGTAGCAGGAAAAGTGCGATCGGGAGTTACGGTCGCGACAATTATGACGTCAATTTCATCTGCGTTGGTGTTAGCGTTTTCAAGAGCTTGTTTACTTGCTGCTAGTGCCAGGTCAGAGGTCAACTCTCCATCAGCGGCAAAGTGACGATTGCGAATGCCAGTGCGGCTGAAGATCCACTCATCAGATGTATCCACTAGCTTGGACATGTCGTGATTGGACACAACCTTTGAGGGAAGGTAGTGGCCACACCCAGCGATTATGGAACGACAATCTTTCATGTATAAGCCTCGGAAGTCTAACTCGCCATTGCTACATCGGATACAGTGAGCGGTTTATCATTTTGTGGCTCACTTTCCACTGCAGTATGCCATTTGGCGAGATTTTTGCTAATGTGCTCGTTTACTTCTCTGCTTGCCATGTCAATGGCAACACCTACTGCATAAGAAAACCCAACCGCATCGGTGCCGCCATGGCTTTTCACTGCAACGCCGTTGAGACCCAGAAAAATTGCCCCATTATGCTGACGGGGATCAAACTGGGTGCGTAACTTTTTCAATACTGACCTAACTAATAGGTAGCCTATTTTTGTAAAGATGGAGGCGTTAAAGTTGAGGTCAAGACATGATTTTATGGCTCTGTAAGTACCTTCGGCAGTTTTTAGGGCAACATTACCAGTAAAGCCATCAGTGACCACAACGTCGACTGTACCAGCTAGTATGTCGTTTCCTTCTATGAATCCATAAAAGTTATCTATCCAATTGGCTTCTCGCAACAATTGCGAGGTGGTTTGAATGGTAGAGTGTCCTTTTATGTCTTCTGCGCCAACGTTCAGCAATCCTACAGCAGGGGATTTAACGCCTAAGACGTATTTGGAAAACACTTCACCCATTAGGGCAAACTGGGTCAGGTTATCAGCGCTGTATTCAACATTGGCACCGAGGTCGAGCATCAGGGTCTTGCCGCTGGTGGTAGGCATAAGTGAGGCAAGGGCAGGGCGTTGGATTCCTTTGATTGTTCTTAGGATTACTTTGGACATCGCCATGTAGGCGCCTGTGTTGCCGGCCGAGACCACAGCATCAGTATCTCCAGCAGCAACAGATTCAATGGCCAAGCGCATGCTCGACCCCTTGGCGTTGCGTATCGCGGCGCTGGGCTTCATTGTGCTGGCAACAACTTCGCTAGCATGCTGCACAGTGACACTGCTACTGTTCATGTTCACCTGTTTGATCAGTGGATCGAGGCGAGCTTTGTCGCCATATAGGATAAATTTTACATCAGGATATCGCAAGAGCGCGAGGCTCACCCCATGGACCACTATGTCGGGGGCTGAATCCCCACCCATAGCGTCAACGGCAATGGTAATCTTCAAGTTTCAATACTCCTGAGGGGTTACTCTGACCAAAAGCGGCCAGTTATCAATCTGCGACAATCTGTCGGCCTTTGTAATGACCGCAAGCTTGGCACAGATGGTGTGGTAGCTTTTGCTCACCACAATTAGGGCACTCAGCCGATTGGACTGGAGTTAACCTATGATGCGAACGACGCATATCGCGCTTCGACCGTGAAGTTTTCTTCTTTGGGACCGCCATGATCTACACCTCAAAACTAAATCTTTTTTCTCTATCCGATAGCATTAGCTGAAATTTGCTCGCAGAGCAAGTTTTATGTGTAGGTAGCCCTGATAATCCTCCATAATATGGTTTTTCTTGCTTTTTTAAAAATAGTTATTACATGCAGCATAGGTACAGTTATTAAACATAGGATAGTTGCTACATGAAACATAGGTTTAAATTCAACCTATTTGCTATAGGATTGGCGCTTCACTCTGCAACAGCGCTAGCTGTCATTGGCCGTCATGACGTGCCCGATGAAGTTTATGTAGAAAATGCCCGACAATTTCCTGCGGTTGGGTTGGTCAAAGTATATGATTCCAGCGATGCTTTGGTTAGGGGAGCATCTGGTACTTTGATAACTGGTAGCAACGCAGATAAAAAGGTAATCATCACTACCGCCCATGTACCACCTTTTGACGGAGGCAAAATGACCTTTACCATAGAAGGTCGGGAGTATGGGGTAAGAAAATTTGTAAGACTTGAGGAGGATACTGGAGAAGACGCGTGGCTTCGCAAGATGCTCTGGGGGCGTGGTCGTGATATAGCGCTCGCCTTTCCCACTGCAGTAATTCCTATAGAGCCAGTCCGTTTATACGATGACTCTTCTGTAGAGTTGGCACACCTTTCTGATGAGCTTGAGGGGAGTTCAGCATGGTTAGTGGGCTGCGGACACAAAAGGAAAGAACCTGTATCAAAAGTAAAACTTGATAAGGTTGAACCCTGGTTCTCACCGGTGATTGATCCAGGGTTCAATAAAAGAGCCGCGCAGGTAACCCTGGAAATTGACAAAGCGTCTCTCTCTGCTGTTGCGCTTAAATCTGAGTTTAACTTATTGGACGAGAATAGTGGTCTGATGGCACCTGGAGACAGTGGCGGTGCCTTACTGATTGAGCAAAAGGGTCAGTTACGTTTAGTAGGCGTAGCTTCACAAATAGAAAGTAATGTAGGCGAGAAACTGGCTCAGGATTATCCCACAGTGTACGGATGGGTTTGGAGGCCATTGGCGAATTTGATTCAAATGTTAACGGGAGGTAATTTCATTGATCAGTCGTATATGTACGGCTCACTCAGTTATTATAGCTACGTTCCTCAGTGGACAGACTGGATTGACCGAACAATAGAGCAAGATAGCGTATAGATGTGGTGCGTGGGGAAATCAATCCTCCAGTCATTGCGAATACCGCTTTTTGTCTAAGCTTCAAGTGGTACAGTTCTAGTAAACTTGCTGTGGTCCAACCTTAGATGCTGTATGTAAATTCGGAGCCACAGATGGTCCCTTACCTACCTCCACTTTAATCTCCCGCAACGATCCACCCCTCATTTCCCCGCAAAACTCCCTGTCTGTCGCAGAACGCCGGAGTAAAAGAAGGTCAGCAGATCACCATTTACGTACAGCTTCCTAGTTACTTCTTGGTGGGTTTGTCCTTTTTATCCTCTTTCATTAGCTTTTTGACTTGTTGATCTTCCCAGTTGGGGTTTAAAAATGGCAACATTTCGGTCAGTACCGGAATGAGGTCTAGAGAAATAGCTTGCATCGTAAGTCCAATGCCCCAGCCTAGCATAACCCAAATGGGCCAGAAGTAGCCACCGCCGGAAATTGCCCAGATCAGAATACAGGCAAAGTTACCTAGCCCATAAATAACAAGGTGTTTATAGAACTCACGCAAATGCCTAACTCTTTCACGTGCGTCTTTTTCAGAATTCATTTGAGTCATAATAATACCTCCTGTATATATTCTGCAGCTTTTAACGCCAATATGCAAGCTACAAGTTAACTATGAAATGGTGAATATTTCGTAACCGGTACTGGTTACACCGATGCTGTGTTCGAACTGGGCGGAGAGGGAGCGATCGCGGGTGACAGCCGTCCAGCTATCTTTCAAGACTTTGATAGGGTATGCGCCAGCGTTGATCATGGGTTCGATGGTGAAGAACATACCTTCTTGTATAGTTGCTCCCGTTCCAGAGGTGCCGTAGTGCAGCACGTTGGGCTCGTCATGGAATACTCTGCCTAAACCGTGGCCGCAAAAGTCACGTACCACGGAAAAGTGGTTTGCTTCTACAAAGGACTGGATAGCGTGCCCTATATCGCCGAAGGTGGCTCCTGGCTTGACCACCTCGATGCTGCGCATCAGTGCTTCGTAGGTGACATCAATAAGTTTGCGGGGTTTTACACCGATTTTGCCTACCGTGAACATACGGCTAGTATCGCCGTGCCATTCGTCTACTATTACCGTCACATCGATGTTGATGATGTCGCCGTCTTGCAGAATTTTAGTATCGCTGGGGATACCGTGGCAGACGATGTGGTTAACCGAGGTGCAGATGGATTTAGGGAAACCTCGATAATTGAGCGGAGCAGGGACAGCGCCATGTGAGACTATAAAGTCGTGGCACAATGTATTAAGTTCTTCGGTTGAAATGCCGGGGTTAACGTGGGGGGCAATAAAGTCAAGCGTTTGGGAGGCTAGCTTTCCAGCCTTACGCATACCCGCGAAATCTTCTTTGGTGTGAATTTTAATCATCAAGCTAAGTTCATTTGTTTATTAATTTTAATGGATCCGAGGGTAATATCGCAACTATAGCAAATTATTTCAACACCTGCATTCTTAGCTTCTTTTGAGGCTTTGGCATAATCAGGGTCAATATCTGCGGCGACTGCGAAGCTATCGCAGTCATTTCGTTGTACGACGTAAAACAAGACGGCGCGATTGCCTTGTTTAACCATTTCGATTAGTTCATAGAGGTGCTTGGTGCCCCTTTTGGTGACTGAATCCGGAAATTCAGCTAAATCATTACGCCTCAGGTGGACGTTCTTTACCTCTACATAGCATCTTGGCCGGGTGTTGTCCTCCAATACAAAATCAACGCGGGAATTATTCCCATATTTGACCTCTGCACGCAGAGAATTATAATCGGCAAGTTCTGGTATCAATTGTGCTTCGATGGCCCCACGGGCCAATTTATTGGCATTTAGGGTATTGAGGCCAATCAAGGCACCCCCGACTTTCACGAGTTCCCAGCTGTAGGGCAATTTGCGTTTGCTGCCATTAGGGGTTGGTGAGATCCAAACGTCACTGCCTGGGTGATTTAAGCCCAGCATAGAGCCAGGATTAGCGCAATGTGCCGTGACCACCGATCCGTCTTCTAGCTCGATATTCGCTAGGAATCGTTTATACCTTTCGACTAGTTTCCCCTTGATGAGGGGTTGTGATAATTGCATAGGTAGCTGATTTCCTCTTTTCGGCTAGGATACCAGCTAATCTGACAAAAGTACTTATAAAAACATTCTGGCGTTGATCAATTGCACAATTGCAGGTCCAAGGATTACCATCAGCAAGCTGGGTAATGTAAATACAACCACAGGCAAGGCCAGGAGGGCAGGCAACCTGGCAGCCTTAGTCTCGGCCTCAAGCAAGCTTTTTGCGCGGAATTCTTCTGCCAAGACCGACAGGGTTTGTGATACCGATGTGCCTTGCTCTTCTGATTGCACTAGGGTGGTTGCAAGGCCGCGTATCAATGGAATATCCACACGTTTGGATAAGTTCTGGAAGGCGCTCTTACGATCGGGCATGATATTCAGTTCGATGGAAGATAGGGCAAATTCTTTGGCAAGTTCAGTATTATATTTGCCGATTTCCTGCGCTACCTGCTCAAACCCCTTGTCAATGCTAAGACCAGCATTTGTACATATCACCAACAGGTCGAGGGCGCTGGAAAGGTCTTTTTTAATCTTGGTATAACGCATCTTGATCTTGGTGTTGAGCACATATTCAAAAGACCTAAGGCCCACGAAGAATCCCACCACAATCAAGAGCAGCTTTAACAGGATACTTTGTTTGATGAGCACGGGCACTAGCACCGTTAGGCCAAAGAATATAAAAATACCGGCGATTCCCAGAGCTATCCTTCCAAGAATGCTAAAGACAACGGCATTTGCTGGAGACCAACCTGCACGCTCGAATAAAATTCGGTAACGGTCGGTGGAACCTCCAGCTGAGTTCTGAATATAATTTCCCACTGCGCTATTGGTTATTTTTTGTTTTTCTGCAAAGATTTTTGCTTTTTCCTGATCTGGTGCAGCGTTGTTACCAGCTTCACCTTGTCTAAGGTTGGTCATGCGTTTTTTTAAGTCTCTTTTAGACAGCATGCTTCTTAGGGCAATAAACACGCCTGTGAAGCCTACAAAAGTGACGCCGATAATTATTAGTTCTTCGGTATTCAAGCCTAGCATTTTATTTTCTCCTCATTAGGGGTCGAACCTAACCATACGTTTGATCACCATTGCGCCAGTGAATATCATTCCTATGACTATCATAAATAGTTTTCTTCCAGTGGGGTCGGTCAAAAAATCGCTGAAATAGTCGGGGCGCAGATAAAGCATTGCCAACGACACCACGAATGGTAAAGAGCCGACGATTATACCGGTAGCTTTGGCCTCAGCGGATAGCGCTTTGATTTTTAATTGCAACTCCTGTCTTTTACGCAAAACTCCACTGATATTAACCACCAAGGATGACAAACTGCCACCAGTTTGCCTTTGAATGATTAACGCAATTATGAAGAAGCTGAAGTCATTAATGGATACCCGGACGGCGGCTTCTCTCAGCGCATCCTCGAAGGGTAGTCCTAGATTTACTTGCTCACAAATTTTTTGGAACTCACGGCCGACAGGGTCCTCGATTTCTTGGGCCACAGTTTGGAAGGTTTTTTCGACTGTGCTACCGGCTTTTAACCCCCGGGAAACAATGTCGAGAGCTAGTGGGAAAAGTGCTAAGAAGGCCTTTAGCTGTTTACCTTCCAAAAAATTGAGCACAATAAAAGTACCACCCACGCACATACCAAAGCTAGCCATTATACTCATCAATATGCCCGGCTTGACTACAAAGGCGATTGCAGCAGCGATCACAATCCATATAGCAAAAATTATAAGGAAGAACTGCAGCATGGAGCAATCAAGACCCGCTCGAAAAATTTTATTGCGCAGTGCATCCTTGGGGCTCTCTCCCTTAAAGTACTTCTTGAAGCGCTGGTCCATCATATTGGAGCGTTGGTCTTGGAATAGCACCTTACGTGCTATCTTTTGGTTGTGGAAGTCAGGTGAGCTAGAAGAGCGTAATCGCGCATTGAGCCTTTTTTTAGAAGCACGCTTATTGGAGAACATGTAGCCGAATACGAGTACTACAAAAAATCCAAACGCAATGACGTACGGTGCAAAATCTGCGATATCGCGAAGTATGAAGTTGTCTATTGCTGAAAACATTTTAAGTTTTTTCCTTCTTGTTAAGGGCCTTCTTGAGGTCGGTTTCGAGGCCGAAATAGGCTACCTTGTTAGCGATGTGAGTTTTGGAATTAACGCAGTCAAATTTACCTTTGATATTACCCTCTTTGTCCTCACCCATGTATTTGAACTTGAAGAGGTCTTGGCTGCGGATCTCACCATCCTTATAGTCTATGACTTCTGCTATTTGAGTAACTCTCCTTACACCATCACGCATACGTGCTACATGCACTATAAGATCTAGCGCATCGGCGATATAATTTTTGATGACGGCATTCGGAAGCTCAAATCCAGCCATTAGCACCAAGTTTTCAAGGCGGTGCAATGCTTCTTGGCAGCTGTTGGCGTGGAGTGTGGACATAGAGCCGTCATGTCCTGTATTCATAGCTTGTAGCATATCGAAGGTCTCAGCACCACGGCACTCTCCCACGATTATGCGATCAGGACGCATACGCAGGGCGTTGCGCACTAAGTCACGAATCGCAATTTGTCCCGAACCCTCGATGTTCGGTGGGCGACTTTCAAGCCTGACAACATGAGGCTGTTGTAATTGTAGCTCAGCAGAGTCTTCAATCGTGACTATGCGCTCGCTAGGGTCGATTAGGTGTGACAGCGCGTTCAAAAGCGTTGTTTTACCAGCACCGGTACCGCCTGACACTAGAATATTGAGGCGGCTCGTAGAAGATATTGCTAGTAGCTTGAGCATATTCTCGGATAGGTTGGCTTGTTCACACATTTTTTCTAGTGTAATGCCCTTTTTTGAAAATCGCCTGATGGAAATGGATACGCCTTCCAAAGCAATGGGAGGGATAATAACATTAACACGACTACCATCTTGTAGGCGCGCATCCACCATGGGGCTGGCCTCGTCAACGCGTCTACCCACTTGGTTGGCTATTCTTTGGGCTACTTGTAGTACATGTTTTTCCCCACGAAACTTGATATCGGTCTTAGACAATTTGCCGCCGCACTCAACATAGATGGAAGTGGGGCTATTAACCAGAATATCAGTAATAGTAGGATCGGCGAGCAGGGGCTCTAGCGGGCCCAGTCCGACCATGTCGTTGACGACATCTTCCGCTATTTGTTGTTGTTCTCTATAGCTGATTTGCACACTGCTTTCCTCTGCAAATACAGAGAGGAATTGCTCGACTTCGTGCTGCAACTCTTCTCTGGGTGCTAGGGCAGCGGCTCTAAGGTCTATCTGCGAAAGCATTTTTTCGAAGGCAGAATCCCTAAAAGCAGTGACTTCAGGGGAGAACTTGAGGCTGCGAGTCGTATAAACCTTGGGGTTGTTCTGATTGGGTGTCTCAGGAGGTTGTTCCAAATCATCATTGATTTGTTTATTATCGGCATTTACGTCTGCATTCAAATCTTCCTCTGCCGCTACCGCTGCGTCAGTATTAGATGCATCACTACCAGATCGACTAAATATAAGCATGTTCTTATCCTCCTAAAAGGAGCTAAAACCTTAGAGAACCCTCCTAGAGTACCCATACTTATATGTTATCGATTGATTGCAAATAATTGGTTAATGAGGCCCTTGTTTTTTTGTGAAGGGCTTGAAACTTGACGTCCCAGCAAGAGTTCAGTCATAGCGAGAATACCTGTGGACATCGGTCCATTCTCAGCTGCGACGGGCGTACCCTCATTTAGCGCCGTAATTGGATTTTTTGCGTCAAACCTAATAATAAGGTCTACTTTGCACTGTAGATATTCCTGGAAGTCTTGTTGTTCAATTTCTCCCTGCTTATATTGACCAACTTTGTTGACAATAAGCAGCACTCGCTGGTCAGGATTTTGGTTGTCCTTGATGAACTTCAATATTCTGACGGCGCTGCGTACAGACATGATGGTAAAGTCTACGACAACTACGATGACTCCCGATTTTTTGATAGTTTGAGCAGCAACCGAAGTAGAGAAATTGCTGGGCAAGTCAGTTATTGTGTAGTGAAATTGCTTAAGCAAAATATCAAGCAACTTATCCATACTTTTAGCAGAAATCTTTGACGTGCTACCCAGTTCTTCTTCTGAGGAAAGCACAGAGAGGTGTTGACTTTGTTTCACCATTACGCGGTCAACAAATACCTCGTCGACTCTGTCAGGTGCCTCTAAGGCTTCGCTGAAGCCGCGAGCAGTGGGAATGTCAAAAATTTGAGCGATGGTGCCAAATTGTAAGTCCATGTCCAACAGGCCAACCCGCTTCGAATAATTGTTTCCCAAGAGCCAGGCACAATTTGCCGCCAGGGTAGATGCGCCAACCCCGCCTCGAGCTCCAATAAAGGTCACAAGCTGACCCTGGGCAGTGAAGCCACCGCTAGTGGAATCAAGCAATAACTGCTCGAGGCTGCGAATAACTAAACTGGCAGTTAGGGGCTTTACTATATAGTCTCTGACTCCCAGACTCATCAATTCGCGGAATAGACCAACTTCATTTCTTTCGCCAATAGCGATAACGGCAACATTGGGTGCACACACTTCGGCCAGAGATTGCATGTCTGAGGCTGCAAATTCAGACTCTGAAATATCCACCAATAAAATTCTGGGAGAGCTATGGGATTTGAGATATTTAATAGCCCCCTTGATACCACCCTGCTGAGCTTCGATTTTGATGTCCGTATCCATATGTGAGAGAGAAAGAGAGGTGAGTATCCCCTCTGTCTCCTTGTCACATACAAAGGATAGAAACAGATCTGCTCTGAAGCTTGCTTTATTCATCAAAATCCTCAGCCGCCGGCCACTGTTGCGATAGTTTCTATCTTGAGAGTTTTGATCTTATCCGTTTTGTAGCGCTCTACAGCCATAGAATTGTGTCTGCCGTCGCTTGACTCGAGATCACGCCCTTTTTGGATATCTCTTGGTGTTGCAATCATCTTGGCAAAGTTCACCTCATTGGCACAGCCGAAGTTCATCTCTCCCTCGGGGGGGATTTGACCGTTCATTATCTGATCCCAGCCCGGGCATTTTGGAGGGATGGCGGTATATTGATCGATAATCACGGTTAGGTTATTTGGTGCTTTAACATCTGCATCTGCAGAATCTTCACCCCTGTCCAGAAATACGACTTCGATATCGTCTTTCGCCACACCCATTTTTACCAAGCATCTGACTATGGTGTCGACTCTGTCGCCCTGCAATTGCTTAGCTTTTACTTTTGCCTCGGGTACTAGCAACCTGGCGTACATGGGGGTATTAGGGTTTGAGCGGAAGACCAGAGACCGTAGCTTATCGGCTTCTTTAGAATTGATCTTGGAACTTCCAGAGCCAAAGTTGATATCATCATGTACTGATGTACGTTTGACTTCGGTTTTCCATGGTCTCGAGATTTCGGTCCGCTTGTGTTTTTGATCACAACCTGTAACCGCTACTGCTAGTAAAATGCATAGTATCGTTTTGTACATTCTCTTATTTCCTTTACTCTACGTGAAATCCTGATGCACCTTCTAAGCGCATATCATCGTTTGCTGCCATCGCACCATCATCTCCTGAAAAATGATCAACCGAGTTAAGTCGATTAAACAAAATCATTTCCAGATGGGTAGCATATCTTAAGCTGTCCATAGGCAACGCGAAGTCGCTGGTAGCCGAAGGTTTAATAATGTATGGTGTGACGATAATAACAAGTTCTGATTCGTCTCTTCGAAACTGGCTGGAACGAAATAGGGCCCCGAGTATCGGCAAATCGCCCAAACCAGGAAATTCCTTAATTTCATTAGCCATTGTATTGGAGAACAATCCGGCTATTGCTAAGCTTTGCCCGCTTGCGAGTTCAACTGAGGTTTCTGCCCTCTTGTTAGTGAACCCAGAGACTTTAGCTACATTCCCATCTCTTAAGACAATCTCGGTTTGGAGAGTGTCATCAATAGCGCTGACTTCGGGTCGTACCCGCAAGTTGATCAGACCTCGTGCCATTACAGTGGGAGTAAATGATAGACTGATACCGAATGGTTTGTATTCAATAGCGACGTTGTCTCCGGTGGGGACAGGCACTGGTAGTTCGCCTCCAGAAAGGAAACTCGCGGTTTCTCCGGATAGAGCCACCAAGTTTGGTTCAGCTAAGATGGTAGCCATTTGCTCTTGATCGAGAGCATCGATTAGAGTGGATATCTGAGTATGCTTGGTTTGAAAATTAAACCCATAGCTATCTAGCCCGTTAGCGCGGGTAAAGCCGGTAATACTTCCCGTAGTAGTACCAGGGTCGCGGCCAGTTAAGATACCAAAGTTGAAATTACCAGTATTGATATTGGCGGTCCAGTTGATATCTAGTCTGTTCAGGACTGTGCGGCGTATTTCTGCAATTTTAACCTTAATCAACACCTGAGTAGGAGTAGCTACCGTCAGATTGTTAACAATGGTTTGCTTCCCACCAAGGAACTGCGTTGCAATTTTTTCGATAGCATGCGTATACCTTGCGTCAGAAACTTCACCGTCCAAGATAAGCCCCTCGGGGGAGGAATGCACCCGAAAGTTTTCGTCGGGGGCAACTGACCGTAGTATTTGTTTCAGGCGTCCAATGTTGTGGGTAACGGTAATGGTCAACTTGCGCACTATATCGCCCCGGGCATTAATCGCTAAAAACGTTGTTGTCCCCGGCTTTTTCGCGAAGATCGTAGCAACGTTGGGGGTTTGTTCCCTGTACTGTACGTCAGCAATTTCGGGATCACCGGTAGCCACGGAGGCTACCTCACCATCCAGGCGAATGACTTCACCAGTGTGTTGTTCAAGGGTAAGGTGATCGGAAGCATTTGCCAGATCACCTCTGAAAATCGAAAATGCAAATAGCAGCGTAAACAGTGCTAAGGCATTAAAACCAACTTGTTTTCTTATATACAAAGACATTGTAACTCCAGTTTATTGTTTGACGTTGATTGTAGTTATATCCTCACTCCCCCTCATCAAAACAACGGATCGAGATTCCTTGTTTTGCGGGGGTCCAAAGCTCTCTATCGCATGACCGGCATCAGCGATGCTACGCAAGCTAATGGCTGGCGTACCATCTTTAAGCGCGGCGGCCAAATCCTCTGCTTGTGACTGAGAAACTTCGAGAGTAATTGTTTTAGGTGGTTTTTCTCCACCCTTTTCATTATTACCTAAAGCACTATCTACTGCTAACACCTTAACATTACTCACTACTGTAGACCCAACCGAGCCGCGCCGTTGCTTGTTTTGACTACGAAGCGCAACAACGACGTCCACAAAGTCACCTGAGGCTATATGGCCACTTATGTGGGCACGCCTGTCGAGAGAAATAGTGAATGCCCTTTTGGTGGGATCTATGACCGCAGACAAAATGCTTTTGTCATTAGGGTTAATTATGTTGGTTGACTTAATGGGCTCACCCGCAGCAATTGCATAGCGTACAATGGCACCTGACATACTCTTTACGGTTTGTTCTACCTGCGCCTGCTCTTGGGTAGAGGCAGAGGGCTTCCTAGTAATATAATGTGGGGTTGTTGAGTGCTCAGGCCATGATTGCCACTGCAACTTATCGTCCGTTATGCGTGTACCAACAGGCATATCTGCCTTGGCAACCAGTATGGATACGGTTTTAAATTTCCCCTGGGTTGTGCCGGAGCTACCATCAGATTGTAACATCAATCGTGACATGTACGCGACTCCAACCGCAAGAACTAATGCTACTGCAAATATAAGGATGTCTCTGGTTTTCATTTTTTTACCTATCGTTTAAAGTAGGATTAAAGTTAAGCACCCTAGGAAAATTGCTATTCCGTAGGGTATGACTTTTTGGGCACTAACTGTTGCCTTATCGTTGCTGCTTGGCGACAACCAATTCATGGCAAAGGTCTTGTTGAAGATATCTTCTCCCAAGGTGCCACGCAGCATGCTAGTTACTCGTCCCCGGAGGGCATCCAACCTGGTGCCTTGTGTCATACAAATAAATCCGAGGACGCCGCCGGCGAGGCTGGTTACAAATAGAAAGCCCAGTAAATTCACTTCGCTGGCCCACATCGAGGTTGCTGCCAAAAATTTTGCATCGCCTGCCCCTATAATCTTAAAAGCATACAGCGCAAATCCCCCCGAAACTGAGAGCAGGAATACGATCAGTGGAAAATAAATGTCGGAAAAGCTCTGGAAAAAGATCACCTTCATCAGGAACAACGCAACTAGAAAAAAGACTATTGCATTTGGTATCCTGTAGAAAAGAAAATCATGGATTGCAGCCGCAAAACATGAAAGTATGAATGCTCCGTAAAATATACCCAAAATTGCCTCCAATTTGTCTCTAATTTTATTTATATCCAAGCAGTTCTATTTTTGTCAAGCGCTAGCTAAAAAAAACTTGAAAAACCTGGTTTTTATATCCATAAGTATGTTGAGCAATAGTTAATAATTGATTAAAAATCAAAGGAAAAAGGTTTCTAATGTATAAAATTCCCCCATCCCTGTCAGTGGCTGCTGTTGCGGCTTTGTTGTCGGCTGGTTGTGCCAATAACGCAAAAAAGATGAATGCGGAGGTCGAAAATCCTAATTCATTGTACCGAGTGGCAGAAACGATGCGTAAGTCGCAAAATTATCAGGCAGCAGCTAATTTCTATCAACAATTTCTTGAGGAAAACCCAGAGCATAGAGATTCATATGCGGGGTTGTCGCAATCTTTGATGGCGCTGAATAAGTCTGAGGATGCTGCATTGATATTGCAGACATTTATCAACAAAAATCCCAATGAAAAGACGTTGTATCTGGAGCTGGGGCGTGCATACTATGCTTGTAATAAGGGGCAAGAGGGGTTGAAAGCTTTCAAAGCAGCGGTTCGACACGCGCCAGACAATGTGTCAGCCCTCAATGGAGTTGGTATTTGTTATGATTTGCTCAAGGAACATAAGCAGGCGCAAGAATGGTACCGCAAGGCCCTGAAACGCTCTCCGAAGAACATAGGAATCCACTCTAACCTGGGGGTTTCTATGGCTCTCGAAGGGCGCCATGATGAAGCAGTCAAGTTGCTTTCGAAGTTGGCTGCGCAACCCAGTGCTAGCCCACGGGAGCGTCAGAACCTGGCGTTGGTTTATGGGCTTATGGGATATTTTGACAAGGCTGCTCAGCAATTCAGTCTGGACTTGGATACCGATGCTGTGCGTAGAAATCTAGCCTATTTATACAGAGTGAATACTGCCTCTAAGGTTACTTTCGACCCAGCTGATATGGAGCCCGAAAATGCGGATGCTGCTGGCAGTACTGCCACCGAAATTGCGACCGCGCCAGAAAATGCAGTTGATCCCAGAGGTACCACCACCGAAATTACGAACGCACCAGAAACTGCAGGTGATTCCAGAAGTGCTGCTACTGAAATCGCAAATGCGCCAGAAACCACGGAGTCTGAGGTCGCAAATGCCCCAGAAAATATCCTCTCCGAAACACTAGGGCCTACGACAAGTGCTGGCTAGCGCGTTCAGGTGTGAGTAAATCCGAAAATCACTTGGGAGCCGTCTTGAGAACCACACACGATTCCAGATTAGTTGAAATCCGGACAGCTTTCATATCAGGCCTGAGAGTAGCTTTGCATGTTACGGGAGGTTTCCAGGGTGCAGCTTTCAAGGACTCACCTCTCTCGGGTACACCGACCACTAACGTCGCACTCAGGGGGCTGATCTTCACCTCAAAGGAGTCGAGTCCCGAAACGTCAAATGCGTTTTCGATTTGAATGTACCCACCCCGTTGTAGCTTCCGTACCTTATTCGAAGAAATGGAGTGTAGTTTATTGCGGGGAAGTGTGACCTCAATAGTACCGAGACCAGACTTCGGATTATTAATGCCCGCGGAGCTGTACACAAGCTCTACCTGAATGGTCTTTCCCGGTTTTGCCTGTGCAAGGGTGTCTGAGTGGCTGAAGCCCGTGCCTAGTAGAGTTGCGCATGTGGCTACAGCAACC
>SDBS01002082.1_pt1 | contig 20165 bp, 11 predicted proteins | sample 2277091 | NCBI WGS metagenome assembly SDBS01 (sample SAMN10404972, study PRJNA504765) | marine sediment metagenome | isolation source: marine sediment core GS10_PC15, 163 cmbsf | place: Arctic Ocean: Southern Knipovich Ridge | collected 2010 | reverse complement strand
GATCGACAATGCTTTTCCGCCGGTCAATCACGGCCCTTCGGGCACCGGCGAGGCCACCTTCAACAAGGGTGTGATCACCATCTTCGGTGAGACGCCGAATGAACCGCCGGTGATTACTTGTCCAGCCCCCGCCGAATTCGATATCGGCGATCCGGTAAATCTGGCGATCAACGCCACGGATGACGGTTTGCCGGACCCACCGGCTGCGCTGACGATGACGGCCGCGAACGTTCCCGGCTTTTTGACGTTTTCCGACAACGGTAGCGGCAATGCAACGTTGACCGGCACGACTGGATGTGGCGACGTCGGCCAGTATACGATCACCATTACCGCCGCCGACGGTGAGTTGACGGCTGACTGCGATGTGATTGTAACCGTCCACCCTGACGGTGTTAACCCGGTAATCACTTGCCCGGCGAATTTCACTTTAGTCAACGACGCCGGCGAGTGTTATGCGACGGCCAATTACGCCGGCCATGAAGTGACCGCGACGGACAATTGTTCCAGTCCAGGTAATATTGCCATCGTCTATAACCCAGCGCCTGGCGCCCAGCTACCCGTCGGTTCCAACACGACAGTCACCGCAACCGCGACCGATGAAGCCGGCAACGAAAGCGCATGTACATTCCAAGTCACCGTCATTGATGACGAAGCCCCGATCATTACCGGCTGTCCGGATAATATGACGGTCGACGTTGATCCGGGCCAATGTTATGCAACCGTAGTATATGCGGCGACGGCCACGGACAACTGTGCGGCTGATCCGACGATCACTTTTGATCCGCTTTCAGGAAGTACCTTTGCTCAGGGCACTACTACCCAGGTTGAGGTAACCGCGGACGACGGTAATGGTAACATCGCCACGTGCTTTTTCGATGTTACGGTCAACCCGGTACCTGATGAACTGGCGACCGACCCGACCGAACTGAATTTCTTCCATACTTTCGGCGAGCCGTATACGGATCCGGCCCAGCCAGTGGATGTCACCAATCTTGGCTGTGGGGGAAGTGCTCCATTCCTGGCGACTCCCGTTGATGGATGGGTTCTGGTGACTTCGGGCAGCGGTAACACGCCGGGGACGTTTGAAGTCAATGTTGATCCGGCTGCTTTGGGTGAAGGCATCTACAATAGTAATGTGGAAGTTATCATTCCGCCTCCGCCTAATAGTCCGGCCAGGGTAATACAAGAACCTGTTCTGGTTGCGATCACCCTGACGATCGTGGGCCAGGCAAACGTCAAACCAAACATCGTTTGCCCTGACGATGAGACGATTGACGTCGATCAGGCAGTATCGTTGAACGTCTCGGCAACAGATGCCAATGGGGATGATATCACGTTGAGCGCCGAAGATGCTGATAGTGAACCATTCCCGCCGCATATCACCTTTACCGACAACGGTGATGGTACCGGTACTTTTGCCTTTACTGCGCAATGCGGCGATATTGGGACGCATACGGTGCGTTTCATTGCTAGCGACGGTATATTGGCGGATACCTGTTTTACGGTCCTCACGATTGAGGACAACACTGCGCCGGTGCCTACCTGTCCCACTAGTATGACTGTCGGTACCGACGTGGGTGAATGTTTCGCCACGGTCCAATATTCCGCCACGGCGACGGATAACTGTTCGGATCCGGGTGATATCGTGATTACTTACGACCCGCTGTCCGGTTCGCAGTTTACCCAGGGGTCGCCGACTACAGTAACGGTTACGGCGACCGACGAAAGCCAAAATGTGCAGACTTGCACATTCACGGTAACGGTCGAAGATGACGAAAACCCGGTGGCCCTTTGTGATGGCGATATGACCGTCGATGACGACGGCAGTGGCAGTGGGGCGAACGTTAATTTCCAATATGACGCGACCGACAATTGTCCGGGTGTGACGGTGGATAGTGATCCGGCATCCGGCTCATTCTTCCCGACGGGTACAACGCAGGTAACCGTTACGGCTACAGATGCTGCCGGCAACACGAGTACCTGCGATTTCAACGTAACGGTCAATCCGCCGGCAGAGCCGGTGATCATCTTGGTTGACCCGAACAATGCCAATCAAGGTGATGCGTTAACAGTTCACATCACCGGGCTGAATACATGCTTCGAGCAAGGCAGTTCGACGGTGACTATAGTCGAACTGGTACAAAACGGTCTGACAATTATCGGCACCGACGTGATCGTGTACAGCCCGACAGAGTTGGATGTAGACTTCGCCATTCCCGGTGGCGCGCCGCTGGGCCTCTACGATGTGGCTGTCGGCGTGAGCGGTGGTTGTGGTGTTGTGGTCCTGGAGGACGGTTTCACGGTTAATTCCGGCGGGCCCCTGCAGATTTGCGGCATGGTGGTGAGTGATGATCCAAACGGTTTTTCCCGCGGTGTTCCCGACGGTATTCCCGGTCACGTTGAGATCTGGGATTCCTATCCGGACGGTGAAATCGTTGGCGAAACAATCGCCGGACCAGACGGTAGTTTCTGTATCGGAGTAGACCCGGGTGAGTATGATGTCCGCGTTCACCTGACGGGGTATTGCGCCACAGTTATCGAAGATGTTACCGCGCCCGAGGCCGATTTGGTCGTCGTGTTAACCGCGATCCCGGAGCCGGATGTTACTCCGTACGTTGCCGATTACTGGGGCACCGGCGCGACATTATATGGGTATCCGCTGTTGCCGGGTGATGTCATTACGGCGTACGACCCGGATGATGTCATGTGCGGTGTCGTCTACGTCGAGGCCCCCGGCGAGTACCTGATCCACGTCTACGGTGACGATCCGAAGACCACCGACCCCGAGCAGGATGAAGGCGCCGTCGACGGCGATGTGATTACCTTCATGCTCAATTGCGCGTGCCCACTGGACGCTGAGAACCTGTGGGTCAACCACCGCTCTTACGAGGAAGACCTGGCGTTTGAATGCGTTCGGAATCTGGAAATCCCGCTATGCGGGACATGGACACTGGTCTCCTACAACGTTGTCGTCGAGGACCAGGCGTTGGCAGAAGTGCTCAGTTCGATTGACGGCCTTTACGAGCGGGTGATTAGTTCCATCTGCGAGATCGGCGCGGTTACCTGGGAAGCCGGTCGTCCGCCGGAGTTGAACGATCTCAACTCGCTGGATAATGAACACGGCTTTTGGCTGTACGCACCGGGCGCCGATGTGCTTACGATCAGCGGGCTGCCCATCGAACCGGATACGCCGATCGAACTCTGTGACGGCTGGAATGTGATTTCTTACCTGCCGAACGATCCGGATGAACTCGCGCATGCGTTCGGTTCAATCGACGGTGATTATGAATATGTCATGGGCTTCGATTGTGAGTCGGGTGTGCAGACGCTTGATCCCAAGCGTCCGGCGCATTTGAACGACTTGACCTGCCTGTATCCCGAGTTTGGATACTGGGTCAAGATGTTAAATCCGGCGACACTCACCTACCCGACCTCGGGGTATGAGTGCGACGGAGGCCCCACTATTCTGCCCAAGCCGGTTAACCTGACCCGCTTATCAACCCCGACGCCCTGGTCCTGCGACTTCTGGTCCGCGGGTGATCCTGATGGTCCGGCGGCCGGATCGATAGTGACCGTGCGTGACGAGAGTGATAATATTTGCGGACAGGGTGTGGTCATGGCCGAGGGCGCGTTCCTGCTCCACGTCTATGGCGACGACCCGAATACGCCGGCCGATGAAGGCGCCTCCATGGGTTCGATATTGAGCTTCGAGATCGATGGTGTGCCATGTCAGATCACCGGCAGCGACCACTGGGTCGAACGCGGTTCGTTTGAGATTTCATTGTCTCATCCCGGTTCAGGCGCCGTGACCCCGAAGGCGTATGTGCTGAATCAGAACTATCCGAACCCGTTCAATGCGCAGACGGCGATCAGTTTTACGCTGCCGACCGCATCCGGTTGGAGCATTCGCATTTACGACATCACCGGTCGTTTGGTCGACCGGATTGACGGTCAATCCGACGCCGGGTTGGTGACGACGCATTGGCATGCGGGCGAGGCCCCCTCGGGGATTTACTTCTACCGGTTGGCTGCAGGTGAATTTACGCAAGCCCGCAAGATGACGCTGATGAAGTAATTCACTGAAATATCGGAGTCAATACAACTCGGGAGGTACACACCTCCCGGGTTTTTTTATGGGTTAATTGGAAAACCTGGTTTTTCTCAAGCCAAATGTGCCGTTTTATAAAGGTAGAGATTGGCAAATTTACGCGCCGTAACCCACTGTTATTTAATAGCATATGTGGATTTCCGTAAAATCGATTAAGAATAAATACAAAAACTAATTAATTAGTTGAACTTTTTTGAAAATCTACGTATATATAAAAAAAAGGTGGTCTTAATTCTTTAAGAGTTACCGGAGGGAAGCCGAGAGATGGCGAGAAAAAAGACACCGACTCTGACGGAGGTCGAATCAAAACTGATGGCCATTGTCTGGGAAAAGGGGGAGGCGACGGTCAACGATGTGGTGGCGGCGCTGCCGGACCGCAACCGTCCGGCCTATAATACGGTATTGACGACGATGCGCATTTTAGAGCAGAAGGGATATTTGCGCCATATTAAGGAGGGACGGGCGCATGTCTATCGACCGCTGGTTTCGCGTAACAAGGCGCGTCGTCAGGTGGTCCGCCACATGGTGCAAAGTTTCTTTAATGATTCCCCCGAGTTGTTGTTATTGAGCATCCTGGAAAACGAAAAAATGAGCCCCGAGGAGTTGGAACGGCTTAAGCAGATGATTAAAAAGAGTGAATAGAGGATGTCATGGAGACTTGGTTTAATTTTATCAGCGGACTTTCCAGCGAAGGCCTCAGCATGGCGGTAAACGGGCTGTGGCTCGGCGTGGTGCTGACCGGGTTATCGTGGTTGATTTGGCGGCTGATTAAAACCTCGAATGCGGCGACGGGGTATGTTGTCTGGTGGTCGGTGCTTACGGTGGTGATCGCCTTACCCTTTTTGGTGGGCCGTCCGGTGACTGACTGGTTCGAATCGCGCGTTGAGCAGCCGATCCCGACTATATCCGCAACAGGTGCACCTGCGGAGACGTTACCGGTCAGGGCCAGGGTGAACTTGGCCGGGCCGGAGTTGGTGACCGACGTCGTGTCATCGCCCGCCGAGAACATGCGTTCCGATGCCGTTGCGACACATGTTGCCGAGGCGGCTCCTCGTACCGTAACGGCCGTTGGGGGCAGCGCCGGTTCCCGGGAGGAGAATTCCGTTTTTTCATTATTAGTAAAACTACTGCCCATCTCACTTTTCGGTATTTGGTTGTGCGTCTCGCTGCTGTTTTTATGGCGTCTCCTGTCGGCCCATCGCCGGATGGTGTCGATCAAACGGGGGAGCAGTCCCTTCGATATCAGTGGATTTGCCCGGCTTAACAATATCATTAACCAGGCGGCCACCATCAGGTCGATCAGGGTGAATCTATCGTCCGAGATTGATTTTCCCATGGCCGCCGGCCTGGGCCATCCGATGGTCCTGATTCCGCGCCGGTTGGTCAATCAACTGACCGGCGGTGAATTGGAGTCGGTTATTTTGCACGAACTTGTGCATATCCTCCGCTGGGATGACTGGACCAAACTGGGGCAGAAAATCATCGAGGCGTTGATGTTTTTCAATCCGGCAGTGTTTTGGATTGGGCGTCGTCTCGATCTGGAACGTGAAATCGCCTGCGATGACCGGGTGGTGGAACATCTCGGTCGACCCGGTGATTATGCCCGCTGTCTGACCCGGCTGACTCAGCTTACCGCCATGCCGGTAGGCGCGTCATTGATCCCGGGAGTCCTGACCAATCGCAAACAGATATTCAAGCGATTCGACCGGCTCCTGAATGGGAGGCGAAACGGCGGTACCCGGTTTTCCCGAATACATTTTTTCGGCGCTTTTGCCGGGATCGTGGTGGCGTTGGCTATTGCGGTACGTGTGGCGCCGGTTATTGCCGTCCCGGTCGAGGCCGTGACTTTCGATGAATTGTATGGGACGGTGCAATTGGCTGCGGAGAATGTGTGGTCTGATTTTCTTGCCGACGAACCGCGGGATAACCGGGTGCTGGCAAATAACAGCGATTTGGCCGAGCTGGGCCCCGAACCCAAGATAGTCGATGAAGAATCTCCCAGTGCCATAGAAAAGAACCCCGTCAGTGAAGATTATCTAACTAGTCTGGTCACTGGATTTATTTCCGCGGCGGAGATCGTCCTGGAGACTCCGGCGGTCTTTGCCGTCGCGGAAGACCCCATAGATGATTCGGACGATGTCGCCGAGACAACAATCCGTGCGGATGAGCGAGTTGTGGATTGGGATGACGAGGCGTTCCGTCTGCCCATCACCGGCACGATCCATGGCATTGGTGGTAGTGATGAGGCCATTGATGTCTGGATCGATAAGGACAAAAAAGTCCGCGCGGCGATGCAGGGCCGGATCAAATTCTCCTCCGATAGACGCAGCGTAAGGAGTATATCCAAGGGCGGCTATCTGGCCATTAAAGAACAACATGGCTCTATCTGGCGGGAACTGGATATCAAGCCCATCAATAGTGGCAGGTTGGCCATTGCCTATTATGTCGATGGCATACCTCGCGAATATGACACCAGTGCGCGCAAATGGCTGGCGCGAGTCCTGCGTGAAATGATTCCGGATATTCCAGATGTTCCCGATCTTGCCGACATTTCGGACTTACCAGACGTGGCCGACGTGCCAGACCTTCCCGATCTCGCCGATATTCCGGACTTACCAGACATGCCTGACGTGGCGGACGTGCCCGACATTCCCGATTTCGACGATCCTCGCATCGAGCACAGAGGGTTGCTGAGTAAAATCTTTGATTGGGTGTCAGATCCGTTTGATGATTTGAGTAAAGGATTGATGATCTCCCATGGAGATGATGACGACGATGGGGTGGAGATTTGCTGGTCGGACGGGCGGAATAAAATCCGGGTAAAGATGGATGGCGAGGTGGAGTTCACCGATGATGACCGCGCCATTAAAAGTATTTCTCGTCATGGATACTTCGCTATTTGGGAGAAACGCGGTTCCAAACGCCGCGAGCTGGATGTCGAACCCGACCGCAACGGTGTGTTGAACTATGGGTATTATGTCAACGGCAAGAGCCAGGACTTCGATGATTATGCCCGGGAGTGGTTGGCCGACGTACTGGTAAAAATGATCCGGGAAGCGGGCATCAATGCTGCATCCCGCGCCCGGCGCATTTACGAGCAGGACGGTGTCGACGGGGTGTTGACCGAGATTTCGCAGATCGACAGCGATTATGTCAAGCGGAAGTACTTCGATGCGTTGCTTGATTTCGACGAACTCAGCGACGACGAGTACTCCACAATGCTTGGCCAAATTGAGCGTGAATTGGATTCCGATTATGAAAAGGCGCAGCTCCTGGTCGACATGGCCGACCGGGTGAACCAAAACAAGAACCTGATTCGCGATTACGTCGATGTTGTCCAAACCATCGATTCCGATTATGAAACCCGGCGTATTCTCTCGGCGATGTACATGGGTGATGACGCCGATGACGATATCGTTCTCGCCGTCCTGGAAATCGCCAGTCGGATGGATTCGGATTACGAGAAAGCTGAGCTATTAATCGATATGGCGCCATATTGCCGTGGCCGCGGCGATATGCAGGCCGCCTATGTCCAGGCTATCCTCAATCTTGATTCCGACTACGAAACCCGGCGCGTGCTTTCGGCTTTGAGTCTCGATGAGGATGCCGACCCGGAAATAATTATGGCCGTCCTGAAAATCGCCGGTCAGATTGATTCAGATTATGAAAAAGCAGAATTGCTGATTGAACTGGCGCCCAATTGTCGTGATAACCCGCAGTTGCAGGCCGAGTACGTCAATTCCATCATTGATCTCGATTCGGATTACGAAACCCGCCGCGTGCTCAGCGCATTGAGTATGGACGGTGATGTTGACCCCGCAGTGTTGATCACCGTGTTGGATATCATCGGCCGAATGGATTCGGATTATGAGAAAGCCGAATTACTGGTCGAGATTGCCGCGCGCAATCGCGCGTATGCCCGGGCCTGGGACACTTACCGGGCTGCGGCGAGTGATGGCCGTGACACCGACTACGAACTCGCGCGTGAGGCATACCTCCGGGCCGTCGCCGATATGAGTTCGAACTATGAGATCAAGCGGGTGCTGCTTAAACTTATCAACCGCGATGAATTAAACGACGCGCTGGTGTTGGATATCCTTTCGGTGGTGGCCAAGGTCTCCTCCGATTATGAAAAAAGTGAAATCCTCAAGCAACTGGTGAAATACTGCCGCGGTAAGGAAGATTTGGAGGATGCCTTCCTCACGATCGTCGATTCGATGAGTTCTGACTATGAAGCAAAAGAGTTATATACTCTGATGTACCGGAAGGCCCGTCGCACCAGTGGCAAGTATAAATAAGTCGATCCTCTCTTTGAGGCATATGAGGGCAACGGACTGCCCATGAAATTCTGTGGGCGCGGGTCTGAGACCCGCCCTTTCGTTCCAATTAGCAGACGCGGGCGGGTTTCAAACCCGCCTCTACGGTCGATTATTCTTCGAGGAGTTTCTGCAGCATGGCCTGCATCTTGGCCATCTGCGTTTCCAGTCCCTCGATACGCTGCACTTTTTCTTTCAATTCCTGTTGGGTAAGGTGCAATTCCTTAATCGCCGCCAATGCTACGCCCGCAACATCACTTGAGGCGAGATACTTGTTTTCCAGGGTGCCGTCCGGACGGGAGGAACCGATGTTGAACAGCGCGGCAAAATCCTCCGCGACCGGGCCGATATGGTATTCATTTGTTCCTTTATAGCGCCAGGATTCCACCGGCAACGCGGCGAGCTTGGTCAGCAAATCTGCTACATCCAGCGGTTGAAAATCTTCTTTGAAAGTCCGGCTGGATGAGCCAACCCACTGACCCGCAAAGGTGAGATGCGCCCCATTGCCGTTTCTGGCACTGGTTCCAACATGGATTGGATACTGAATACCCCCATCATGGTCATCACGATTGATTCCCAGACGTCCGATGGTGTTGGAATCAAAAAAGGCCACACAATAGGCGGTATCAAGATAGACCTGATAGCCGAAAGCCATGCAATAATCGGCGCTGGCGGTAATGGTGTCCTCTCGACCTCCCATCACCGCGGAATATGCCCCGTCGACTTGATTTAAGTATCCTCCGCCGGTGGCGCTGTACGAACCGCCAATATCGATGGAGCGGCCGCCGGCTATTGAGGAATAATCGCCGGAGGCCGTATTTTCGTACCCCCCGGAGATGGTGGCCCGGCCACCGTTAGCCACATTGGTATAGCCGCCGCCCACTGTGGCGCGGGCGCCGGTGGCCTGATTGGCCAGCCCGCCGGCAACGACGGTGCCGGTGCTGCTGGCGATGTTCTGGCGGCCGCCGCTAATCACCGCATACCAGCCGGATGCCGAATTGGAGTCGCCAGGAGCGCCGCCGCCGCCACCGACGGTGGAGTATATACCCCAGGCGCGGTTGAATGTTCCGCCGCCCACATTGGCGCCCGCGGCGCCCGCATAATTGTGCAACCCGCCGGCCACCGTGGTATAAAAGTCATCGGCGGTGTTGCTATTTCCACCGCCGATCGCCGAAGAATCCCCGCTGGCAGTGTTGGCTCCGCCGGCGACAAACACCCCGCTGCCGCTATAATCGTTATTCCAACCGAAACTGGCTTTGCCTGTAGTAACCAGATTATTATTAGCGAAGGATATCGTCCCGCTCGTCGAGGTGATCTCATTGGTTGTCCCATCAATGGTGATTGTGTTGCCACTGGTGATGGTGCCGCTGGCATGGATGTTGCCCACAACATCCAGTTTTTCCCCGGGTGAGGCCGTCCCAATTCCCACCGAGTCGGACGAGGTAGTCAGATATACCTCAGCGCCGCCATCAGACCAACCCCCGTCACCGACAAGATCAGACCAATTAACGAGACCAAAACCATCCGTTACCATGATCTGATCGGTGCTGCCATCGCTGGTGGGCAGGGTATAACCGGTTCCTTCTTGCCCTATTACAATTTGGGGATTACCGCTTACTGCTCTGATTTCGATCAACGGTTCTTGACTCTCATCAAGGAAAGTCAGGCCACCCACGCTCAGTATAACCCTTTGTTGCAGTACTTGTGTGCCTTTGGCCAGAGTCGATGGTTCATCGGTATAGAGATCAACCCCGGATGAGGAGTACACGGCTTCTTCATCACCGCCGGCGCCCCGGATGACTATTTGGTCCGGCTCCAGAACAAGTGTATCACCACTGGGATCGGGAAGGGAGACCGTGCCGATTATTTCTCCGCCGGAGGCGCCGTCCACGGTACCGACCCGGTAAGAGTAACCGACCGAAACCAGCCGGCTGCGCGGCGACATCTCCGGATCCAGACCAACTTTGACACTAAGATATGCGTCGTTCCGGAAGGCCGAATCAGGAATGGCCGCTCCCATGCCGAGTAGGATATTAAATCGTCCCTGGTCATCTGGTGGAATCAACCGGAGCTCCGACCAGAGTGAATCGCCATCGATGGGGCTGTCCCAAATGGCGAAGACCACTTCCGTGGAATCGGTTATCGGTTGACCGCCGGAATCGAGCAAAATTCCTTGATAATTAATTAACTGCGGCACATCGGCATATGCCATTGATGTTGCGCCGAGCAGGATTACTGCGACGCAGAGGCAAAGCAGGTTGCAAAAACGCATGGAAAACCTCCGGGTGTTTGAAAAGAGGATTCGTTCACAGTCGCCGCGGATTTGGAAACCAATCGGTTGTCTTTCAGCATCTTGTCGCCCCGACGAAAATAAAATCGGAGAGGTAAATGGAATTCACGTCCATATCGCCATAACTTATAATAAGTTAATAGAATTGGGCTTTAATGCAAGGTGTTTCGTTTGTGAGGAAAACCGATATGCAGAGGCGGCGGTATTGATTGTGGCAGCCACAAGAGATACTAATTCGCGTAATATGTTATTATTTATGCAGTTACGATCGCCACTCTCGTCGCGTAGATTCGGGTAAGTTCACCGAATTCCATCCCTGCCGATTAGTAAATATAAGGCAATTCGATAAGGCATTTCCGGCAAAGGAGATCTTATGGGCGTGTTTATGGAAATCATCGAATGGATGGACCTCAATTCCGAGGATATGATTCATCGCATCCCCGAACAGGGTTCGCTGGATATAAAACTGGGGGCGCAACTTATCGTCCGGGAAAGCCAGTCGGCCGTGTTTTTCTCCGATGGGAAGGCCTGTGATGTTCTCGGGCCGGGTCGGCATACGCTGGCGACGTTGAATATACCGATATTAACCAAGATATTATCAATTCCCTGGGGCTTCAAATCGCCGTTTCGCGCCGAGGTGTATTTTGTCAATCACAAGGTGTTCACCAATCTCAAGTGGGGGACACGCGATCCGGTGGCTTTCCGGGACAGCGAACTCGGATTAATCCGTTTACGTGGACATGGCGCGTATACCTGCCAAATCAAGGAACCAATGGTGTTTTTGAATCGGCTGGTGGGACGGCAGGCGTTGTACACCACGGCCGATATCGAGGATTACCTGCGTGATGTCATCGTCGCGCGGCTGAATGATATGTTCGGCGAAAACCTTTCGACGATCCTCGATCTGCCGCAACAGTACACGGAACTTGCCGAGGAGATTAAAAATCTCATCAGCGAGGAATTCACCAAGTATGGCCTGGAACTGGTGGATTTCTACATCACCGCGATCACACCGCCCGATGAAGTACAACGCATGATTGACGAGCGTTCGGGGATGGGCGCGGTCGGCGACCTGGACAAGTTTTTGAAATTCGGCATGGCCAAGGCCTTCAGTTCCTCGGGCGCAGGCGGGTTACCGAGCGCGGGGGCGGGCTTGGGCCTGGGCGCCGGGGTCGGGTTGATGGCGCCGATGATGATGTCCAAGGCGCTGGCGCCCGGACAGACTGATTTTAAAAACGAATCTTTGCCGACGGTTACTTGCTCAGACTGCGGAGCAGACACCCCCGAGGAATCGCGGTTTTGTTATAAATGCGGACATCAAATCATCACCATCAACCGTTGCGGAAAATGTGCGGCCGAGCTTCCAGCCGACGCGGTTTTCTGCCTGCAATGCGGTCATAAACTGGCCGAGGCATTGACCTGCCCCGAATGCGATCAAAAACTGCCGCAGGGGACCAAGTTCTGCACGCGTTGCGGGACCAAGCTTGAGCCATGAGCGCCACCAGCGGATATCGGCTGGGTATTACCTGTTGTTTCTGCGGCGGCAAACTTGATGTCGATGAGGCCAGCCATACGATATGCTGCCCGCATTGCGCGTCGGTTTTGAAAATCGCCCGTTCATCAGGCATCCGCAAATATGTTATCACCGGCGGCCTGGCTAAACACGAAGTCAAATTCCATATCGACCGGCATCTGAAAAAATCAAAGTTGCCGTTGGCCTCACGATGGCTGGAGTTAAAGCGAGTATACGTGCCGTTTTGGCGGGTGACCGGGACGGTATTCTCAATCGAGACCCGGCCGCGGAATGCGGGTTTCGATTTTCCCGGTTGTGAAGCGTATGTTATCGATGATAAACCCGAAACCGAAGTGACGATCACTGCGCGTGATGTTTCTTTCTGCGCCGATGAGAGTTTTAATTGGGGCGTCGAATCGCTCGGCGTGCGGACGCAAACATTGCGGCTGGCGCCGTTGGCGACAGAATTCTACGAGACAAACCACTTTATCATGCCCTCTATGACGCTCGACCAAGCCGAGGGCCGGTTTGACCAGGCGACAACCACGGCGGCGATAACCACCGCCGAGCCCGGATCGGAGGTAAGCATTACCACTGTCGGACTCGGGGGCGCCCTGATTTATTTTCCGATCTGGGTGGCGAATTTTATCAACTCCGCCGGGAAGAAAACCGCGCGATTTGATCCGTTAGCTAAACGTGTTGTCGCGCTTGATCACGGGGAGGCGGAAATCCCGAAAGCGGACTCGTCATCTTCATCGAACACCGCCTCGCTGCAAATCATTCCGCACCGTTGCCCCAACTGCGGCAAGGACCTGCCGGAATCCGAACGATCGGTCACTTATTATTGCGGCAATTGCCGGCGGTTGTTTGTCGAGGCCGATGGCGGCTATGAACAATTGACCGTTCATATCCCGCAAAATCATAATCTCGCGGACGTGCTGTTCCCGTTCTGGGTTTTTGATTTGGATAAATCGAACTGGCCGGGGAAGGATGATTTATTAAAGGCCTTCAACCTGATCCGATACCGGCACGATTTGTTTTACATCCCGGCATTCGGGGTGGCCAATCCCGAGCGGTTGATGCGGCTGGTCGGGCATTATAACCGCCGTGCCGACAATTTTACCTTCCAGGAACTGCCAGGTGAAAAATACTCCTTTGCCGATGTGACGATCTCACCGGAGCAGGCCGCCTGCCTGATCGTCCCGCTGACCGCCGCCGCCAAAGCAATCGCGGGGTATAAATCACACGAGGCACCGGTCAAAGGGACTATTGAAGTCGCCGAACCCGAACTGATCTGGCTACCCTACTCCCCCGACCGTTATTTCTGGCGCGAGCAAATCACCGGCGCGACGATTGAAAAAGCGGCGGTGCGGTGCTAGGCATTTCCCTCGGGCGTGATAACAGCCGGCGAATTAGCCCCGAAGATTATTGCAGTCGTAACCGCCGTAATTTCGTAGTACTAGTGAGAAGTAATCTGGCCCGGGGCCGTTGCAGTTTTACCCGCCTGCAAGCCCCTCACTGACGCGTACCGACCCGGAGATCAGCAGCGGCCGGCCAGACCAAACCAAAGGGGGGTTGTAATGACGTCCATTGAAGCGCTGGTCGACCGGCAGATGAAGCGGCGCGCACTGGCGGAACGCGCCGGGCAGTTTCCGGTGGAGACCGGGGCAAAGCAGCCCATGCCGCTGCGCGCGATTACCATTTCCCGCCAGGCGGGTTCGCGGGGGCGCACGCTGGCCGCGCAAATATCTTCAGAATTGGGTTTTGAATTCGTCGACCGCCAGATTCTCGAATTACTGGTCAAAAACACCGGCGCCCGCAAGCGACTGATCGATTCGCTGGATGAGCGGACACGCTCCGGGATTGACCTCTGGATCGAGGGAATTCTGACGCGACGGTATATCGATCGCACCGAGTACACCCATCGGCTGGCGGAGGCCATCACCATAATGGCGGAGGACGGCGACGCGGTGATTCTGGGCCGTGGGGGCAACATAATTTTGGGGCAGCGCGGTGGCTTGCATATCCGCATCGTGGCCCCCATCCAATCGCGGGTCGATAATATTTGCCGCTATGAGGGTTTATCCCCGGTCGAGGCGCGCGCCCGGGTCGAAAAATTCGATGACGAACGCCGACGATTCTATCGCGATAATTTCGATGCCGACATCGACAACCCGTGGGACTACCACCTGATGATCAACACCGCCCGCGTCGAATTCAATACGGCAATCGAAATCATTCTTTTGGCGTGGCGGCGGTATCTGGCCGGTGAAGGGATGCGCTAACCGCCGGATGACCATTGCTTTCCCTGTGTTTTGTGGTTGCCGGTCGACGATACCTCGCCCGGCATCCAGTGTTATTAATTGTGTCACATAATATGCCGCCAATTGGATTTCTTATTGCATCACGGACAATCAGCTTGCACAATATATGATTAAATGGATGAAATTCATGGGTGATCCATCGGGCAATGTCTGAGTACACCGTTATCACGGCCAACGAGCGCGCCGGGTTCCTGGCGTTGGCCGATAAACTCGTGTTGTCGTGCTGGCCGGAGTTCATGCTGCATGATCCATTGGCCAATGAGCATTGGCGGGAGTTGTATGAAAAATTTCCCGCGTACCAGTTTGGTCTGACCGAAGACGGTGGAGATGATTTGATTGCGGTGGGGAACAGCATCCCCCTGGCCTGGGAGGGCAATCCCGCGGAATTACCCGACGAGGGCTGGGACTGGGCGGTAAAACGAGGTTTTGCCGATTTTGCGGCGGGACGAACGCCGACGGTTCTTTGCGCGCTGGCCATCATGGTCGCGCCGCCGTCTCGCGGTCAAGGGATAAGTACGCGCATGGTGCAAACGATGAAATCAATCGGCAAGGCGCACGGCCTGAGTTCGCTGATCGCCCCGGTCCGACCGTCAAGTAAACACCGTTACCCGCTGATCCCGATGGAACGATATATCCGTTGGCGTAACGAAAACGGCTTGCCGTTTGATCCATGGATGCGTGTCCATGCCAAACTGGGCGCGGAGATTATTAAACCATGCCCGCAATCAATGCGTATTACCGGCAGTATCAGCGATTGGGAAGAATGGACAAAGATGCGATTCCCCGAGAGTGGAGAGTATATTATTCCGGAGGCGCTGGTCCCCGTCGAATTCGACCGTGAAAATAATCAGGGAACGTACATTGAACCAAACGTCTGGATGTGGCATTCGATACGGTAATAGCGGGACATCATTTTTGTTTGAGATGCATGCGAACGCTGTTCGAAGGTCGCGCAACGGGTTCTTTGCTTCGGTGATGGATTGAGGCCGTGCTGCGGGCCGGTTTCTCAGTCGCCTTGTTGTTTCGAGGGCGAACTCTGCTCTCAAAACTGAATTTGATGCGTGGTTTTGATAAGCCCCTTATTTTGTGGATGGCCCAGAAAACGAATTGGCTGATTAGCGCCGCCGCCAATAGCGGAAAAAGATAATAAACCGCCACCGCCGGACAAAAGCTCCAGAACAATTTCAAAATCACCAACGCCGTACCGCCAAGCCCGATAAGTTTGCCGTATTCCCCATACCGGTGCCGGCCATACTGGCCGAGAGAGTACAAGACAACAAAACCGATACCGACGATCAGCAGGTTTGTCGGTGAGTTCAGAAATTCCATGGTTTTCGGCCATTTTTCCGAGGGTTATCAAGAATATCCCCAATTTCGATCAGCGTCCCTTATTTATCATCGGTTACTGAGGAGTTTGTGTTAAGGCGGAAAAGTGTCGCCGCCGGGGGACAATCATTCAAATCCCTTTGCATTTTGCATTTGACGAAACGGCATGCAGTGTGCGATTTTGGCTTGGTGAATGTGAGGGAGATTTTAACAATCGGGGCTGATGTCGGGAAAGCGGGAAATTATGCAGTATGGCTGTCAAAGCGAAGTCGGGAAAATCGAGAAATTACTGCTCAAGCACCCGCAGGATGGCTGGCTCGACGGGCAAAACGTCGCGTCGCATTGGCGGGAGCTTAATTATACGAGTTGTCCGGAATACCGGACCGCCTGCGAGGAGTATGATGCTTTTGTCGGGTTGCTGAAACGCGTTATCCCGGAGATCCACTTCCTGCCGCAAAATAGTCAAACCGGGTTGGATTCGATATATGTGCGCGATAGTTCGCTGGTCACTCGCGCCGGGGTGATTCTATGCAGCATGGGCAAGGAATACCGTCGGGGCGAACCGGCGGCCGCGGGTGAGTTTTATCAAGGTTTGGGGATTCCCCTGCTCGGCGAAATCACCGGTGCGGGCCGGCTGGAGGGGGGAGATGTCGTCTGGCTGGATGAGACAACACTGATCGTCGGCGAGGGGTACCGGACCAACGCCGAGGGTATCCGCCAATTGAAAGAATATACTCACGAGTTGGTGGATGAATTTATTGTTGTGCCTCTGCCGCATGGGGACGGGCCGGATAATGTCCTGCATTTAATGTCGATGATCAGCCCCGTGGATTATGACCTGGCCGTGGTCTACTCCAGATTAATGCCCGTGCCGTTTCGCAAATGGCTGATCGCCCGCGGCATTAAATTTATCGAGGTACCTGATACCGAATATGGTTCGATGGCCTGCAATATCCTGGCCGTCGCCCCGCGAAAATGCACCATGCTTTCCGGCAACCCCATCACGAAACAAAAACTCGAGGGTGAAGGTGTCGAGGTGTGGGAGCTTCGCGGGGAGGAAATTTCGAAAAAAGGCGCGGGAGGCCCGACCTGTTTGACCCGGCCGTTGTTGCGCGTTAAATAGTCTTTGCTCCGGGTTGAAATATCCATAAGTTTTTTATATGACGAAGCGGCGGGTGATTGTAGTCGGCGGCGGAGTGGCCGGTTTAATGGCCGCGGGCCAGGCCGCCGCATGCGGGGCGGAGGTTGTGTTACTGGAAAAGATGGCGCGGCCCGCCCGCAAACTGGGTCTGACCGGCAAGGGCCGCTGCAACCTGACCAATACCGCCGAACTCTCCGACTTCATTGAACGATTCGGCCCGAACGGTCGTTTTTTGCGCCAGGCGTTCGCGCGGTTTTTTTCGCATGACCTGGTCGCCTTTTTGGGTGAACTGGGAGTCGGCACGGAAGTCGAACGCGGAGGGCGGGTTTTTCCTACCGGCAATAACGCGCTGGATGTCGTCAAGGCCCTGGTTGACTGGGTCAAAGGTCAGGGTGTTAAGCTGCATTTGGGCTCCTCGGTTCAACAACTAATCATCGAAGACAACCAGGTAGTAGGAGTACGTATTGTTTCTTTAGGAGCGGAATATCAGGCCGAGTCGATAATCATTACCACCGGTGGGGTTTCGTATCCGGCGACCGGCTCCACCGGGGACGGGTATCGGCTGGCCAAGGCGGTCGGGCATACCATCATCCCCATTCGTCCCGCGTTGGTCCCTCTAACGACCGCCGGTGCTATTGCCCGGCGTTTGCAGGGGTTGAGCTTGCGCAATGTGGCGGTGCGCATATTGATCGACGGCCAGAAGCGGGCGGAAATGTTCGGCGAGATGCTGTTTACCCATTTCGGCGTGTCGGGACCGATCATCCTTACACTTAGCCGGCAGGTCGTCGATGCGTTACGCCGGAAGTCGGAAGTTGTCCTGGCCATTGATCTCAAACCGGCGTTGGATGACGCCAAACTCGACGCGCGGCTGTTGCGGGACCTGGATACGTACGGCAAACGCAGTTATCGCACGCTGCTTAAAGAACTGCTGCCGCAAAAACTTATCGCCGTGTGTGTTGATTTGACCGAGATCGGTCCCGAAACAAAAGGGCATCAAATCACTGCCGCACAACGGCAACGATTACGCACGTGGCTGAAGGATTTTCGCCTGTCAATCACCGGCTATCGTCCGTTTACCGAGGCGATCATCACCGCCGGCGGTGTTGACACTCGCGAGGTCGATCCGCGCACGATGGAGTCCCGGCTGGCCGAGGGGTTGTATTTCGCGGGCGAGGTTTTGGATATCGATGGCGACACCGGTGGTTACAATTTGCAGGCGGCGTTTTCCACCGGCTGGCTGGCGGGCCGCGCCGCGGCGGAATCACAGTGAAAGGGAAGAGAAAATGATCAGCAATCCTATTCTCGATGCAATGCTCAACCGCAAATCCATTCGAAAGTATACTGATGAAATCCCATCAGATGAAATCATTGAAACAATCGTCCGCGCGGCACAACAAGCGCCATTTGCCGGGCAGTTCGGCAGTCTGCTACTGTCGCGCAAGCGCGAGAAAAATCCGTTTCATGCGCCGCTTTCGTTTATTGTATGTGTAGACAGCCACAAATTCGAAACCATCATGGCCAAACGAAACTGGAAGATGGCGACGAATGATTTTTCCCTATTGCTGTTCGGCATTCAGGATGCCGTGCTGATGGCGGAAAACCTGGTCCTCGCCGCAGAGAGCGTGGGTATGGGCAGTTGTTTTATCGGTCATACACCGTATTCGGCCGAGAAGATCATTGAAAAGTATAAACTCCCCAAACGGGTATTCCCCCTGGTCGAACTGGCCGTCGGCTATCCCGACGAGGACCCGCCGACGCGGCCCCGGTATCCGCTGGATTATTTCCTCTTTGAGGATGAGTATCCGCAATTCAGCGATGACCAAATCGCCAACGCAATGCGGGTGATGGACGAGGGGTACCTCGCGCAGGATTATTATCGGCGGGCCAGGTACATTGTTCCTTTAGAGGGCGACAAAAAGGAAACGTTAACCTACGATAATTACAGTTGGACCGAGCATATCTCCCGCAAATGGGGCCAATGGCACGCCTCACCGAAGGAAATCCTCACCCAACTGGCCGCCTGCGGCTTCAACATCCCCGCCAGGGAGGAAATATCCCAATAATCACATCTCGGCACTTTGCGCCCCACCCGCCGCGGCGGGCTGTGGGATTGTCGAATATTGCAACTATCCCGCCACAAGCCGGGGGGCTAATGAATCGATAAGAAAAGGCCGGAAGTGAGGGTTCCCGGCCTTTTTGGTTCCTCTATCCTTGAAGTCCTTTTTGGGTTGCTATGGACACCTATCGCACAACGCATCCTGGCTTAGGAAAACCTTGTTGACCAGGTAGCTGACATCCAACGGGTCAGCACTGCCGTCACAGTTCACATCGCCATTTGGATAAGAACATGTCGCCGTATAATCGTACAACGCGTCCTGGCTCAGGAAAACCTTGTTGACCAGGTAACTGACATCCAGCGGGTCGGTACTCGCGTCGTGATTTACGTCACCCGAGAGGCCACAATCGCACGGCCCGCCATTGCCACCCGCGCCATACCAGTACCCGATACCGGCTTCATAGTTTTCGCTGGTGGCGTGCCCGATAACCGATTGCCCGACCGAGAACGACATCTGGTAGTTGTCGGATGATAAATCATCCCCGCCGGCGTTGATCGACTGCCACGGGATATCATATGCTCCCGGTTCCATCGCCGACGCCGCTGCCGGTACATTGATCTCGCCAACCGCCCCCTCAATTAACGGTGGCTCGTTTTCGTTTATCAGGACCCCGGTTGCCTGTGGCTGGTGTACGTCCTCGTGCACGGGTGTAACGCTCTCGTAGGTCGAAATCCGTGAGCTCGCTACAGCGGGCGTGGTTTCGACATTTTGCTTAGCTGGTGTTTTGTTATCTGTTACTACCCGCTTGCCGCTGACCATGGCAGTCAGAACGAACAGGAGCAGGATACCGATCCCGATTGTACAAATCGTACGTTTCATGTTTGTCTCCTACTCCTTATCATCCATCAATTGTTGTACCAGTGCCTGTAATTCGGCGATTTGAGCTTTCATTGTTTCAAGTTCTTTGTCCTTGTTTTCCAGTTCCTTGGTCTTGGCATACAATCCCTGGATAGCGGCCAGGGCGATGCCGTCGGCATCGATGGTGGTGATATGACGGTCATCTTCCCCTAAGCCGAACGCAGCATACAAA
>SDBS01002080.1_pt1 | contig 20175 bp, 62 predicted proteins | sample 2277091 | NCBI WGS metagenome assembly SDBS01 (sample SAMN10404972, study PRJNA504765) | marine sediment metagenome | isolation source: marine sediment core GS10_PC15, 163 cmbsf | place: Arctic Ocean: Southern Knipovich Ridge | collected 2010 | reverse complement strand
TATTATCTAATCTTACAAATAAATCTTCATCAAACTTTATCGTTGGATCTTTTGACTTAATCATTTTCTTAGGAATAATTACAGATAGTTGTTTGGTTCTTTTGTTTACAAAAACCTTTTGTTGAATTTTAGCCATTAAAGAGAAACTCCTCAATTTTACTAGTAGTTTTTAATATTTAAACCTTTTTAGAATAGAAAGAAATTTAAATATAAAAAACTTAAAACAATAACATGAAACCAAAAACCATACTTTATTTTTTAGGTATAATTTTTATTTTGAATTTTGTTGGAGTGTTTATTCTTCGTCTTAGTCTTTATGCTTGGACAGAATTTTATTTTTCTTTATTTTTTAATTTGATTTTTTGGGCTTGTTCATTTTATTTAATATATAAGATTGTATCAATTATAGAACCTTTAAAGAATTAAATTAATTTCTTCTTACTTGCAAATGGAGAAACAATATTCCCTTTTTCATCTCTTGTAATTTTAACTTGTTTATCTCTAATGTCTTTTGGAAATTCTGTTGGAGTAAAAGCATTTTCGTTAATTTCTTTAAGTTTTTGTTTAAAAGAATTTTTCCTGTCCTCTTCTGAAATGTTAAAATAATTTTCAATTAATTCTATCATCAAAAGACCTTTGGGTTTTTCAGTTGTGTAAGCTTTTATCGAATGTAAAGGTTTCTCGGCAAAGCCTTCATCAATGCCTAACCTAGCTCTAAGTTTTAATTCTCTGTTATCTCTTCTCTTATCTTTGTTTCTCATTATTTTCCAACATAACCAACAAGCACAGCAACTACAATAATACCTAAAAGTCCCCAAACAATTACTTGCTTCATGTTTAATTGCTTGTCTAAATTACTTTCTCCCATTCGTACTCTTTCTGCATGACGCAAACCTTTAATCAAATGGTCTTGTAAATTAGAGAATGTTTCTTGTAAACTTTTTTCATACCATTCTTTCTTGCCTATTGGAACCATGTTTGATTCTGGAATAATAGCAAGAGGAAAACGTTCCTTTCCCATTACATAAGTACAATCTCTTCTCTCGTGGTAAGTCTTACCTCGAATGCTAAAGAAACCTTGTTTGGGTTCAATCTCATAAGTTTCAGCATTTCCACTATCTCTTAAATAAAGAACAGCAACTTTCTTTTGGTTTTTTAATTTCCTTTTACTGAAAGCTTTATCCCAAATTGTAGGTTTTACTTTAACTTTTTTCAAAAGTTCTTCTTTCTTTTGGAAAATTGGAAATCTCTTTTGTTGTGTAGCTTGAGTTTCTAAATTTAAATCTTCCATTATTTCACACCTCCTTTTGTATCTTCTTGAGGTTTAAGGTTACTTATTCTTTTTCTAGTTGTATCCATTCTTCTTGTTACGTTTAAGTTTTGAATAAAACCTTTATTAGACATACCACTAGCAGAAATGTTAACAACTTTTTCTCTGAAGTAAGCAGCAATTCTATTTTCACAACCTAATTCTTTTGCTATGTCATCAAGGGCATCTTTACAAATATCTTCCATATCTAGAATAAATCTCATGTTAAACAACGGACGACCTAGTTCACTTTCACTTAACCAAGTTACCTTTTCTGGTTCAAGACTAATAATAGAATCTGATAAAAACTTATGTTGGTTATGTTTAGCTTCAGGTTCTGGTGCACCATAAGCTTCCATGAATTCATTTTGGTTTTGCAATTGGTCTTGCTGTTGTTCCCATGCTTGTTCCTCTTGCAAATCTTCCATGTCTTCAAATTGTTGTTGTGCGTATTCTTCTTGGTTCATTTTAAATTATCCCATAATTTTTCTTTATTTATTTTACCACAAAAATTACACTTTCTCCCATCTAATTTTTCTATTGGGATAAATTCATGTAAAGTACCACACTTACATAAGAATGCTCCAAATTTAAATCCAAACTTTTCCCAACTTGTAATGTTCATTCTTCCTCGATAATCCACCATGGTTGATTTACTTTTCTTCCTTGTTTATTTTCAAAGTTTGTTAATTCCATTTTTTTATTGTGTTCATCTCTTAGATGTTTTCTTAAATTATATCTATTCATAACTACTCTATCTTTTTCTTTACATAAACCACATTTAAATTTTTTAATCATTTCTTTTTTTCCCAATATTTAGCAAGCCTTTCATTATTTTCTTTACTTATTGCATGAGTATCTGTCCATATTGCTACCATAAAAGAAACCATATAAAATGGTAAACCTACAAATGTTGAATTAGATTTTAAACTAAAATAAAATCCTATGTGTATTAAAACCAATCCAAGTATCATTCCAAATAATCTATTTTTAATCATTTACATCATGCTCCTTTTCTCGTCGTATGTTTGTTGAATTCTATCTCTCATTAAAGGATCTATTGGAGGTTGTTCTTTGTAAATTCCTCCACTAAAAAGACCTTTTACCATTTCAGCAAACTTAGGATTGTTTTGCATAACTTTACCTATTACAACAGCGAATATTATACCTACAATTCCCATAGCAATTAAGCCATCCATTAAGGTCATTTCTTTCTCCTTATTGTTCTACTTGTAGTTTTTCTTCTCTTTACTTTTTTCTTAGGTTCTTTTTTATATATTTTATAAAAATCTATAATAACTTTTGAAACTTCATACACTAATGAAATTAACGGAATCATTATTAAAATTATTCCTACTAATTCATTATATTCAATGAAGACCAAACCAATAATTAAAATAATAAAGTTTCCAAACAACCAATTTAAACTAAGATTAAAACTTTCATCTCCATCTTCATCACCTTCATAACCAACTAATCCAATTTCTTTTAACATTCAACCAATCCAAGCCATTAAATGAATTAACAAAGCTAAAGATAGGAAAAAATATGTTGAACTTTGTTCAGGATATTGTTGTATAATTTTTAAAACATAAATAATTATAATATAATTTATAATAAATCCAATTAATAAATTTTTATAATGATTATAAGATTCAATAAGACCTTCAAAAATTATGCTTGGTAATTTAGCAATCCTTTCTAATAGTTGAATTGGAGTTATATCTGTTTCTTTTAATCTTTCTTTAAACTCTTTTAACTCTTTCTTTCTTTCTTTTTTAGATCCTGTTTTAAATTGAATTATTATACTTATTGTTAATAATGCAATAAATATTATCCAAACATTTATGTTAACATATAAAAAATTCATTCTCTCTTTAATTTCCTTAATTGTTTATTTAATTTGGGTGGATTTTTATCACTTAATACAAGACCATAATTTATAACTCCCATTAATATAAAAACCATTGAAGACCAAAATCCACCCTCATATTGAAGTAAATTTCCACCTGCAATAAAAGGTATTGGAACAAATAAAATACCTAAATAATACATAAAATAATCTAAAGTCATTCTCTGTTTAATATCCTTAATTTATTTATATATATTTTATGAGATTTATATCTTTCCCTCAAAAGACATACTCCATCTATGAAAATTAAAGAACCCAGAATATAAGTTATAGATAACATAACTCCTAAAAGGTATCTTCCTTCAAAATTTAAATAACCTTCAAAATAAAATGAAAAGGTAATGTACAATAAAAATAATCCTATGATTATTGCTGCAGTATCATATTTAAATATATTAAATTTCATTCTCTCTTCAATAACCTCCAACCTGTTCTTTGAAAATCTTTTATAATATCTTTTGCTTTTTCCTCCTCGGTTTTAAGCAACTTAATTTCTTCAAAGAGTTTCCTTTGTTCTACGTTCATGTCTTTAAACTTTGGATTGTCTTCTAACTTATCTAAGTCAAACACCATTGGAACCATGTTTGTTTCTGGTGTCATCATAGCTATCTTATTATTTTCTAGGGTAACTTTTCTTAAAGATCCACCTGTTACAAATGAAAGTCTAATCATTTTTGCCTATGAATCCTCTTTCCACTTATAGCTAAATAAACACCTACAGGTGCACATAATACAAATAATACCCTCCACATAAAACTTAGGTTTTTACCCATTACCCAAATCAAAACCACAAACCCAAGGGATAAAAGAACAAATCTTATCCAAGGAAAATCATCACTAAATATCATTTAGAAAAATACCTCCTTTTCATTTATTGATGGAACCTCCCATCATTGTCATTAAAAAAATCCTTCGGAGGACTTGTCAAACCCTCCTCTTGTTCATCTCTAGAGAAACTATCTTCTATAAAGAAATAGACCCCAAGAGCAATTGAAGCAAACCCTAAACCTTTACCCAAAAGGGTACTCCAATTTATAAAAGAATATCCAGGGTACAAAGTTACAATACCAAATATCATTAATACTATTGAACCCATATGTTTAAACAATCTTAATCTTTCAGAAAATAAACCAGCACCAATAAAAGCCATAGCAAATATTGCAATCATAAATTGTGTTGGGAATATTTGTGGAGGTTTTCCGTCAGCAGTTATTACTAAATTGCCTGTATCTCCTCCAAAAACAGAACCATCCTGACAAGACATAATAAAAGGATGAAAACCTAATTCTCTATTTATAACTTGAGTTAAAGTTATATTATGAAAAGAACCTTTATTATTCATTACCCTGTTATTAAACATAAGTTCACCATCAGGATAAGTCACAGTTATATTACAAACTGCAGAAGTAGAACAAAATGTTCCATTGTTTAAACAAGGTCGTTTAAAATCAAATTGAGTATTAAATTGTACACCCACATCATCAGCAGAAATTAGAGGCACAGCTAAAAATAAAAAAAGAAAAATGAAGAGAAAAGTTTTCAACTTAGAAAACTCTCCCTTCTACTAAATTAAAAAGTGTAAGAACTTTAAATAAGTCCAACATCCTGTAATCCTCCTACTGCTATGTTAACACCAGCTATCATTATTCCTAATGCAAAGAACAATGTAACTAATCCTAAAATCGTACTTGACGATCCTGTAACATTACCAGATTGAGCTGCAACCACTTGGTCTGCAACGGAAGGAATAAGGTTTACACCAATAAGTATTGTAATAAAACCTTCTAATAATCTTCCTAAAGCCATATTTTAAAAATAAGTATCTTAACTTAACTCCTCAAACACACTAATGGTTTTTAATATTTAAACCTTTTTAAATTCTTGACACAGACTATAAACTTTTTTCTGGCTATAAACTAACTATAAACTATTTTATCAATTCATCTAAAACTTTTTTTCCTTTATTGGTTATAATATAATATCTAAAATGAGGAGATCTTGGATTTTTACAAGTAGTTAAACCTTGCTCTTGTAGATCTAGAAATATTCTTGATATTACTTCTCTATGTTTATTCATCTTTTGGGCTAAGAAAGAAGCTATTTGAGATTTCTCTCCCAAAGCTTTTAGGACTTCTAATCTTAATTTACTCCTAGCAAAAAAGATTAGGATTTCATCACCAACCATAACAAATAGCGTAAGAAAAAGAATATAAGTAAGCGTGATTATCAGCGTAATGTTTATAAACCACCTATATTAATTCTATTTTGAGGTGCTGGTACCTCAGAAACCTAATTCTGATAAAAGATTAAAATGGAACAAACAAGACCTAACTTTTTTAAATGGGCTTTCTTGAGAGGTTCTACTATATTTTTTATTCCTATTTTTTTATATATATCTCTTTTAGAAAGATTTATTGAAGTTCCAATATTAGAAGTAACTAAAACAGAATATTTAGGATTTGATATTATTCGTACTGGAAGTGAATTTGTTGTTAGTTGGTTTAAATTTTCTAAAACATTATTTTTGTTGTTAGTTGTTTTTGTTATAATTAAATTTGTAATTTATTATTGGAAGTTTATAATGAAAGATGAGAATTAAATTATTTTCTATAATTAATATAATAGTTGTAATTAGTATAATTCTTTTATTTGTTTATATCATATACAACAATGGTGGTTTAGAATCTACTCCAAGAAATATAACTTTAATCGAGGAGGAAGTTCATAATCTTGTTAATATTTATAGAGAACATTATAATTTAAATTCTCTTTCTTACAATAATAAATTAGTTGAAAGAGCAAGAAACCATAGTAAGAATATGTCTATGAATAATTTCTTTGAACATGATGAATTAAGAGGGAGGGAGATAGGTGAGAATATAGGACTAACTCCTATAGGTCTTGTTGAAGGCTGTGGATCTGTTTACTCTGAATATGAAATAGCAAAATGTACTGTTGATGGTTGGATGTTAAGTGAAGGGCATAGAGAAAACATATTAACAAATTGGTTTAATTGTGAAGCAATAGGAGTTTCAATCTCAGAATATGATGAAGTTTACATAACTCAGAAATTTTGTTAATAAGATAATATATTTAAGTTAATAATTCTTAATAGAAATATGGGTGTAATAGCAGAAATAACCGAGGGAACTATTAAAGGAATTCATTCTGTATTAAAAGATAGGTTTTTAATTGGTTTTTTACTTAATATTGCGTGATAAAATGAGTAAAGAAATTCATATAAGTAAGATTTCTTTTTGGAGAAATCTTGCAATTATTTTCATAATCTTATTTACTTTAGAAACCCTTCTTTTTATTTGGGGATGGAATATAACTACAACAGATATTAAAAATGAAAATAAGTGTAATATAAATATCTGTACACTTGATAAATATGAAACCTATTATTATGATGATTTTACACAAGTTTGTTATTGTTATAAGAATGACGAAATAGTTTATCAGGAATTCTTGGGTTGATTATTTTCCCACTTTACTTTTACAATTATTACATGTAAAAAATTCTCCTAATTTTAAGTTCTTTCCACATTTCATACATCTAGGAGCTCCAAAGATAAATTTTTCATTAAGTTTGAATTTTTGAGTTTTTCCTCTTGGGGTTATTTTTTTTGTTTGCTTTTTGTCCATCATCATTAGCCTCCTCTATTAGGTTTTTTTCCAATAAAGAATATAAATATTTTTTTGCAGTATTATAAGAAATATCTAATTTCTCTGCAACAGCATTAACACTCAATGGAATTAAAGTTTTATCTAGTAATCTTAAAATATCTCTCTCAAAATTGTTAATTAGATTGTTCTTTTTCTTTGCCATAGATTATGAAATGTGATTTTTGGATTTCTTCTAATTCTTGTGTTGTTGGATTAACTATCATTTGGACTTCACTTCCAGGACTTAACAATGCCCCTGAAGCTACATCTTTTGGAATCTTAATGGAAAATTGTTTTGCTTTCTGATCATAAAATACTTTTTTAGTAGAGGATAGGGAGGATTTCCCTCCTGCAAGTATTTCTTTTGCCTCCCTCCTTAATTCTTCCTCTTTTAATTCTTTTCCCATTTAAAGTCTATATTTAATATTTTATTTAATATAACTTAGTCTGAAGATTATTTAAACCTTTCGTTAGTCTATAAAATACTTAGACTGAGTATTATAATAAAAAACGAAGGTTTTATAAATAGAAGTGAATGAGAATATTCAGACTAAATTTCCCTCCTGTAAGGGATTTGGTCTATAATTAAATGGGGCATAGGAGGATAAGTCCCCGTAATATTAAAAATGGAACTACAAGCAAACAAACACCATCTAGAAAATGAGAAGAATAACTTCCTTATTACTATGAATGAATTCATAAATGGAATTAACTTTGAACAAGAACAATTCCAGGGAAGACCTAGAGCAAACCTCAAGACCATTTTAAAATGTCTTTTAGTAATGAGTTATTGTGGCTTGAGTTACAGGCGTTCTCATTCAGATATTGTTAATTTATATCAACAAGGATTAATAGAATCTATTCCTAAAAAAGCTACAATAGGAAAATATATGCTTGATGAAGAAATAAAAAAAATACTTCAGGATTTAATTCCTTTTTCTGCAAGAACATTTATGGATGTGGAAGATACTCTTCTTGTAGATAGTACATGGTTTCATAAATTTATTAAATTGTCTGGTTCTAATAAAAGGAAGTTAGCAAAAGGAACAGCTAAATTACCTCCACTTAGTAAAACAAGAAAATTGCATGTTATGTGTTTTCTTAAATCTCAAATGATTATTTCTGTTAGAGCATCAATTGGAACAGCACATGACAATAATTTCTTTAGGGAAATGTTGCAAGAAGTATTGGATAATGGTTTTAAAATAAAAAGGATCCTTGGAGATTCTGCTTACCTAGATAAAAAAAACATGATTCTTTGCGAAGAAAATAATATTAAAGATGTCTTCATAGATTTTCGAAGCAATGTTAGATATAGAAGAGGAGGTAGTGGATTATGGAAAGAAAGATTAAAAATATATAAAGAAAATCCAGAACTCTGGCACGAAAACTACAGATTCAGAGTTAAAATTGAAGGTTTATTTTCCACAATGAAAAGAAAAGGAAACAATTATATCCGATCCAGAAAAGATAATTCTCAGGATGTTGAACTTTTATTAAAAGCACTTTGGCACAACTTAACAATCATTTCAAAATTTATAGGCAGTTTATAATTAAGTCTTTATTTTATAGTCTGTGTTTAAATTCTTGAAAATAAAAGAAAGGATTTAAATATTAAAAAATATTTTAAAAAGAAGGTGGTGAACTTATAGATATGGTCTTTAAATCTGAAACTGAAACACAAATATCAAAATACAACGACGCAGTATTTTCTATTTCTCGTTTACATCAAATGTGGTTAAATTGTAATGCTTATATTAGAAGAGGAAACTTTGTAAGATGGAAATTTGAACTTGATATGATTTGGCTTGAACTTTCTCCAGATGTTAAAAGACAAAAAGAAGCAGAATCTAAAAGATTAATAAAAACAAATAAAGAATTAATGATTAAAATTTCTAAAGCCAATACAAAAAATACTATTTTTTTTAATTTAATGAATAGACATCAATTCTTAAGAGAAGTTCAAGACATTGCAGGAAAAGCAGGAGTATATAGAGATGAAAATGAAGAAGGATTTGAATAATAATAGTTATTATATTTCTAAATCAATAAAAGAAATGCTTGATAAAGGAAAATATCAAGTTCATCATAAAGATTGGGATAGAGTTTACATTATTGATGGTGAAGAAGGAAGTGGGAAGAGTTTATTAGGTTTACAATTAGGTTATCATTTAGATCCTACATTAAGTCTTAACCAAATAGTCTTTACAGGCAAAGAATTTTCAGAAGCAATATCAAAAGCAGAGAAAAATCAATGTATAATTTTTGATGAAGCCTTTAATGGTTTAGATTCAACAGGAGCAAGTACTAAATTGAATAGATTAATTGTTAGAAAGCTTATGGAATGCAGACAAAAGAATTTATTTCTTATAATTATTCTTCCCACAATATTTTTACTTCAAAAATATGCTGCAATCTTTAGAAGTAAATGTTTATTTCATGTTTATACAACTTCAAAAGGTGATAGAGGTTATTATAGAGTTTATAATAAATTGAATAAGAAACTTTTATTCCTTCTAGGGAAAAAAATGTATTCATATGCACAACCTTACATAAGAAAAAGTTATAGATTTTATAGTAAGTATCCTATAAACGAAGATTCTTATAGACAAAAGAAACTAAAGAGTTTAGAATACGAAGAAGAAGAAGGAAAAATAACAAAAGATGTATTAATGAGTGGTGCTTATGCTGCATTACTTAATATAAAATATAAAATAACTTATCTTCAACAGCAAGAGTTCATGGAAAGTGTAGGAGTAAGGATCCATTTATCAAATATAGCTATTAGAGTACGGAGGATTCAAGAGGTTTGCGACCTAAAAGAAGTTTGTAATAAAGTTAATTACGAAAAAGAGAAACTCCTCAAAGATAATGTACCAAGTAACTCCAATGTTCCCCTAAGCGACACACAAGAATCAGAACTTCCACTAATAAAGCCCCTTTTTCCTAGTAAACCCCAAGAAGTAGCGATTAGTGATTAGCAAATTATATTATAATATAGTTTAATTAACAAGAAAAGGTGGGGGAGGAGTTAAAGGGTTGGTATTTTGAATGGATCCTCTGGTTATTATAGTGCTCCCAAAAAATCTTTAAAAATTTTAAAAGAATTAATCAAACCTATTATTATAAGCCTCCCAAACTTTCTTTCTAGGCAAGATTTCACATTCAACTTTCTTAACAATCGTTAACTTGAACTTACTTATTATTACCCAGCCAAGTTTTTGCATCTCTAATAATAGAGGCGTGGCTAAGTTCTTTGGGATTCTACAGGTATTAATTAGGAGTTGCCTAACTCTACCCATACCCAATTCATCATCTAAGGAATCCAATTCCAAACGTTTAAGTATTACCTGATAAGGAATTGGAATCCAATTTCTGTTGTTCATTTATTACCTCTAAGTTCCCCAGTGGATTTGTTTGTATATTTGCATAAGCTGTTTCACAAAACTCAATTGGATTATTCATTGTATCAATATAAAAACTCCTATACTCTCCAACTTCATAAAAGTAAGCCCAGATTATAAAAGCAATAATTCCCAATGTAAGAAAAGTTCTTACTGAAAACAGCGTTGCTAATTGTTCCTTTGTTCTAAACTTTCCTTTCCAAGCTAAAGGTTTAACTTGTCTGTAAATAAATTTATTTGGATTTGTTTCTATAGTTTGAATAAACAATCCAGGTTTTACTTCTTCAGTGTTCTTTGGAGTTATAGCGTCAATGAAAGTCATTTTACTTTTTTTCTTTTATTTAATTTCTTTTCAATTTCATCTAAATTTAATGCTATAATGAGTAACACAACGAATAACCAAACATCCCAAATTGTAGGAACTGAAATAAAAGTCATTTTGATTTCCTCTTTGGTTTTACTTCTATCTCTTCAAAAAATCCAAGCCTATTAAACATCCAACAAATCCACATTAATAAATGAGTAATTATTAACAAAGCAATTAAGATTTGAAAAAAATTACTTTTAGTTCCACTTATTATTTCAATCAATGTTTGGATAACTATAAACGCTATTACCAAATGCAAAACATATTGAAATCCTATTGAATAATTTTCAGCAGTTCTTTCTAAAAACTTTTTAAAACTCATCTTTCCTCGTAAAGCAATTTAAAATCCTCTTCAAGTTTTTGAACTTTCTTCCAAATTTCTTTTATGTATTTTTGATTTACAGTTACAGCGTTTTCAAGTTTAGCAAATCTTGTGTCAACCATTTGTTTAAAAACTTCTAATTCATTTTCTTCTTGTTCTTCTGATTCCTCTTCGCTGTCTTGGGGTTCTTCTTCTTTCATACCTTCTTGGAAATCTCCTTCTTGCATTTCTTCTTCAGATTCTTGTACTTTCTTATTTGTTTTTTTTACCATTTCTTGTACCTCCTTTTTGCTTATCTAAAAATCTTAATGAATTCCAATTAACAACGTGTTGAACATTAACCATAAAATAAACTCCTATTAAAAAGAATTTAAAATTATTGTTAGCATAAACTAAAATTATTCCTAATATTGTTAAAAGCATTATTGAACCAATTATCATTCCTTTCTCTAAACCAAATGTTTTTATGTTGTATCTTAGTAAAGGGTTAGCCTCGACAACAGACCAATCTTTATCAGGATGTCTTTCTCTAAATCTTTTAATATAAAAATAAGAAAATAACATATCAATAAAAAATAATCCTAAAACAAAATATTCAGGTTTCATTTCAAATCCCTCCTCTAAAATATTTAAATAAATAAAAACCATAATACAATAAAGCAAAGGCAAATAATAAAAATAAAATTACTTTAAAAATACTATTTAATATATGAGAAAAAATATGTTTAACATAAGAACCAAAACTTAATTTTAAAATATAATTTAACTCATTAGATAATTGCTTGTTGTCTAATAAAGATAATCTATTTATTTCTTTTCTATCCCATACTGCAACTCCTAATCTTTTTGCATAATAAATATTTTCATCACTTACTTCTTCTCCACCTATTGCAAGAACAGCTTTATTAATTCCACTACGATTTCCTTTACTATCCCATTCATAAATCAAAGCTCCAACATTAGTATAGCGTCGGTCTTTACATTCAACACAAATTGTCTTACCTAACTTTTCAGCAAGTACATCAATTTCAAAACCATAATCTCTAGAGTTAAGTTTAACTTTAAAACCAGCTCTTTCAAACAACCTTGCTATTGATTGTTCAAACGAAGATCCTTCACGATAATGTTTCATTTCACCATCCTCCAATGTTTCATCAAAGGTAAACATAAAGTTAAAGTTAACCATAACCCACTAGCCACACCTACAAGAGCCAACGACATATAAGTAATATATTTATACATATAACAAAAAATATTGCTACAATCATATTCTCCAATTTTGAGATATTCTAATAAGGTACTATATCCCATAACATAAAAATTAAGGAACCCTAACGCTGCTAATATTAAAAAAAGATTTAAATAAAATTCTGTTGTTATTTGTTCTTTCTTTTTCATTTTTGTTTCTCCTTATTTTTCTTTTTCTCTTGTTCTAAAACTCCCTTTACTATATTCGCTGCAAGAATAATACCTAAACCAAACCAAATTACTGTAAACCTTAACCAACCAATCTTATTCCAAAAAAGAATAATTGTAATTATTAATGTAATTAGTGATAATATATTAAAGGTTATTAGTTTCATTTTTGTTTCTCCCTCAAAGAATCAATGATTACTAAAATTGATGGAATTAAAACTAAACTAGAGATTCCAAGAAAACCAAAAATTAATACAAGATTTTTATTCAAAGAATTAATTATAACTTTATCTTCACAAGTAAGATCTTCAATAATATTAGAATACCTATCGTAACAATTTACTTGCACAACTTCCTTTTCTGAAACAGCATCTACAACTGCAGCCATTAAAAAGAAAAAGATCATAGTTCCAAAAGTTAAATTAATTGCAAAACTCATTTCCCTTTCTCCCGTTCAGCTAACTTTAATTTTCTAAGTTCATCTAAATCCTTTAATAATATATTAACAGAATTTACATTTTCTCCAATGTTCTTTTTTATTTTAAATAAATAAGCATACATTCCATTTATATCTTCGATGTTTAATCTTTTATGGCACCCAACACAAATAGGAACTACAACATTATTTTTTGGTTTTAGATGTTTTGGTAATGTATGGTGTTGTGTCATTTCTTGATTATCTTTTCCACATATCCAACAAATTCCAGATTCACCAATATGTATTATCATTTCGCCTTACCTCTGTTTTTTTCACTTTTAAACAACTTATCTATATTTTTATCGTGAGGTATATCTCTTGTCTTAATTATATTACACATTGTTATTACATTACATTTATCGCATTTTCCAAATAATATAAGTAATTCTGGAATACCTTCATCTCCTTCATCTTTTTCTGTTGTAAACAATGGTTCTAATGTTTTTTTACACTTCGCACATTTAGGTTGTTGTAATATTATTGGTTGTTTCATTTCCCTTTCACCTCTTTCTTATAAAAAGGATAACTTATCCAATATAAAACAAAGTAATAAAAACAAACATAAATTATAAGCATTGTTAAAGGATAAAGAAAACTCAAAGCCCAACGATTTAAATTAGGATCTATTATTAAAACAGTAACAAGAACAGTAACAATGGTTGTTAATAATTTAGGATATGGAATTACATGATTAATTATTTTACTTCTTCTTCTTGTGAATGAAATATCTTTTTCAAAGTCTTTGGCTTGTTCAGGTTTTACAATTGACATGATTGCATTGTATTTATTATACGCAGTCATGCCTTGTGAATATGAAATACCAAGACCAAATATTAAAGCAAAAATAATATACCAATAACCTTTATAGATTAACATACTACAAACAAATAAAATTCCAAAGCCTTGATATAAATGACTTCTATATTCTATTTTAGCTAACCTCTCTGGTGGAGGGTTTTTTAATGCTTGTTTTAAATTATCTAGTTTGCTCATTTTTCTAACCAAATTATTTTATTTCCTTCAAGTTTTATTTTACCTTCCTTTTGTAATTCATCTAAAACTTGTCGTGCCAATCTTTTTGAATAAAATTCAATTGAGATTTGGTAAGCTTCTTCTAGTAGTTTTGTCATTTTTGATTATAATTTAATTTTATTATTAAAGCTATAAACCCAATAAGAGATAAAATAAATCCAAAGTCTGTTGTCCAATAGAAATCATGTTTAATACTATATGTAAGATAAGTTACCATAAAAGTAAAAAGAAAATAAACTGGGAAGAAAACATACATACAAAAGTGAAGGAAACCCTCACTTAAACTTTTTAAATTATCTAGTTTACTCATTTTATAACTTCCTCTATATTTTGTATAATTTTTAATGCTGTAAATCCTGAACCAAATAAGACCATTAATTTTCTAAGTAATAAAGTTTTAAACCCTTGAGCAACTAAACAATATTGTAATTCTTCACCTTCTTGTGAATTCCAGAACTTAAGTTCTTTTCTCCAATGTTTTTCAAATGTTGTAAGTTTTCTCATGTAAAAAACCTCTGTAAGATTAATTGAATAATAAAATCTCCAAGGAATATTCCTATAAGAAACCCAGAAATAAATCCAGAGATATATGTAATTATTTTAAATATCATTTCTTTTTCTCCCTCTTATTTAATTTCTTTAACACACTAGATAATTTCTCGCAAACTATTGTTGCTAATCCTATTCCACCAATTCCAAACAATAAAAGAAAAAAAACTCTAGCAAATATACTTTCATATGAATTTATAGTTTCATCTAAAAAAGACCAAACTAAAACAACCACAGTTATAAATGTGCAAAAAATACTTATGGAATTTTGTTTGGTTAAAATTTCTTTTTTCATTCTACTACAAACCAACACCTCTTTTCTTTGTGGTTTATCCATGCATTTTCTTTAAGCAGCTTTAACTTTTGACCATCACTGAATTTTTTAGGTTTAACTTGTATAAATCTTATTTCTGTTCCTATTGCTATTAAATCTGCAAAGCCATGGGAACCTGCTGTTCGAAGAACAACATAACCTAACTTTCCATATTTCTTTTTAAGTCTGTATTCTTTTGCTCTGCCTCTTACGTAGTTTTTGTTCATTTTGGTTTGTTAAAAAGGGACATCTTTAAGCCCTTTAATTTTATTTATTTTTCAAAGTAAAAGATGGCTTTCTAAGTACCCCCCTTTTTTTACGAGGTGTTTTGTCTAATCCTCTCTTTCCAACATTAATTTTTCCTTTCAATCCTTCTTTAGTTCTTTCAGAGATTAAATTTCTTTCAAACTCTGCGAAAGCCCCCAAGATTTGCATTTGTAATTTTCCTGTTGAAGTTGTGGTATCTATGTTTTGAGTAACTGCAATAAATTCAACTCCTTTATTTTGGAATTCTTCAAGTAAGTCAATAAGATGTTTTAGACTTCTAGCTAATCTATCTAGCTTAGTTACAATAACACCCTTAAACTTGTATTGCCTCATATCATTAAGAAGTTGATTAAATTCTGGTCTTAAACTAGAAGTACCAGTATAAACATCTTTATATATCTTAAAAATCTCATGTCCTTGAATTTCACAATATTTTTTACAAAGTTTTACTTGGGAATCATAATCTTGTTTTTCTGTAGAAACCCTAACATATATTGCGACTTTCATTCTCCTTTCTCCAATTGTGTAGATTTTAATTCTTCAACATCTTCATAGTCAACTAACTTATAATTTGCTTTATGCTTATTTCTTAAATCAATAGGCATTTTTTTAAACCATTTATAAATCCTATCTCTCCATAATTTATCCATTTGTTTTAAACCACTTAATTCTTCTCTTAAAGCGTTCCATTTAGTATTCTTCTTAGTCCAAATAATTCCAAGACCATCTCTTTTTGAAAAACCTTTAGCAACATCTTCAATCTCTTTCTCTTTCAATTTTATTAATTGTTTTGATGATGTCATTTTTTGTATCCCCTTCCACAACCATACTTTTTACAATCACCACAATTAATACAATATCCACATTTTTCACAAACTAAATGATTTCCTAATTTGCCTTTTGGTTCTCCATAAGCTTCGTGCATTGTCTTAGATTTCATTCTTACTTATTCCCCCTCTTATCTGTATCTTCATTCAATGAATTATCATAAGGAATTTTATCCATTTCCTCTATTTCTTTTAATTGTTGATCTATCCATGCAATTCTTTTTTCAAAAATATCTTTCCATTTCTTTAAATCTTTAGTGTATGATTTATCTTCGATCATTTAAACACTCCTGATAATTTCTTCTTGATCTTGCATAATGACAAGTTTCTTCACATTTTTCTGTTTGGTAATCTATACAATAAGTTATGAAATGTTTTTTTGGATCGCACATTTCTCCTTTCATCTTTGACATTAAATCATGTTTTGTTATTGTCATTTTAAATCTCCTGAGAGTTTGTCAATTAAATCAAAGAAATGGTCTGTATCTGTTAAGTCATCTCCTAATCTCAAATTAATTTCTTCCTTCAATCTCCTTATAAATTCTTTATCTTGTTCTTCAATCACACTTAAATTATATAATATTCCATTATTAAATTGAGGATAATGTCCTTTGTTAATATTTTCTATTGATTGTTTCTTTAATTTTTCTCTTTCATCCTTTAAACGAAATTCAGAGCCAGATTCATTCAATCCACATGATAACAAAGTAAAATCCTCTGGCTCTTTTGTCCTGACAGGATTTACACCTGTGACTTGGGTATGACCCACGAGTTCTTGCGACTCCCCAGAACCACTATGATTTTCAGAGCCAGAGTTTATCTTCCTATTGGAGTCGATGCTCTCTGGCTCTTTGTCCTCAGAATCAGATTTACCCAAAATGAATTGCCGAGGAGTATTGCCCTTCTTCCTCTTATTTAGCAGAGAACCCGGGGGTGACCCAACACCAGAAGGACTATGATTTTCAGAGCCAGATTCATTCAATCCACATGATAACAAAGTAAAATCCTCTGGCTCTTTATCCTCAGGAATTTCAACCTTACTTATCTTTCGGTTTTGAGACTTATGCTTTTTTGAACATGATGGACATAAACCTGTTTCATCACATTGATATTCATCATCTTATTAATAGATATAAGGTTTCCCACAACCTTCAGGTACCTCTTGCACTTCTTTTTCAGGTACAGAACATTTAGGACATAAATTCCTATGATGTAAATCTAAACTTCTTTCTCCGCAAAGTACTCCTGTTCCAGCATAATCTTTTCCACAACCTTTTTCAGCTTGTGCATTGTTATAACCTTTCTTATAACCTTCTTCCCAAATATCATTTTTTGTTTTAGGTTTAGCTTTGAATTTTTTACATGAAGTATAAGGCAAATCATGTAAATCTTTAGGTATACCACAATTTTCACATTTCATTTTAAATCCTCTTCTGTAATGTTGAAGAAATGTTTAATCCAGTTTGTAATACAAGTTAATTCAAATAGATTGTATTTTATACAACCTCTTGTAGTTGATATTATTTTTCTCTCATTTTCTTTAACACATTTGATTGCTTCTTCTTTTAATCGCCCGCAGTTTTCACATTTCATTTTAACAACTTAAACCCCAACCTCCAATTATTCCTAATATATAAAGCAATATTCCATAAATTATTAATATTAAATTATTCATTTTATCCCTGCCTTTTTTAATTTTTTATTAATTCTTATTAACAATTCTTCGTCTGTAATAATTTCTCCTCTCTTAATATTTCCAGCAATTAATTTTTCACAACCATATCTATTAAGTTCAATCATTCCATTTCCTAAATACTTTCCTATAGGTTTACTCATTTTATCCCCGCCTCTTGATAAGTTTCGCAATCTAATAAATATCCTTGACAAAATACAGCACAATAAGGGTTAGATGTTTTCTTGCCTTTCCAAATACATGGTTCGTGTTTTGTTATTGTAACATAGGTGTCCACAGTTTTGTTCTTGCCTAAATCAGGATTTGCTGCAATCATGTCTTCACTATTTGGACTTTCGGCTATTGCTCTCCATAAACATTTTTCTATTGTTGTCATTTTATTATTATAAAAGGCAGGGTAAATAGGGTTGAATGGCAATACTTCCCTGCCTAATCTCTATAAAGAGTTTAATAAACTTTGAAACAAAGGAAATTTCCATCTAATTCTGTTTCAACTTCTTTTCCTTCAAGTTCAGTTAAAGTTTTAGCTTCAACTTTTGAAAGGAAAGTTGCCAAAGCAGAACCTTTTTGGATATTTTCTTCTTTGTCTAAATTGAACCATAGACCTTTTACAACAATATTTCTTTCTTGTAAATAAGCTACAGACGAAATTCTAATTGTTTCTTCTTTGTTTGGATGTTTTACTTCGCAATTAACTTTTTTGCTTTTTGCTTTTTCAACATCTACAACTTCAACTTTCACAATTTTGACTTTTGCAGCTTGTAGGTTTTGTCTTTCAAGTTCAATGTTACCTATTCCAATTTCTAGTTCTTTTTGTGTTTCCAATTTCTAGACCTCCAATTTAATTTTATCTCTTCCTTTTATATAGGAACATGAACAGCAAACCAAAACATCAGGATCTGTTACTCTAGTTACAAATATTGTTTCTTGTTCTGAAAGTTTGCAAAAACTTCTTGTGTATTCTTGTGGGTATGTTATCATTTTTTATTTTCCTCACAAATTTCATAACCAATTATCCCAGATACTAATAATAGTGTAAACAACATTAATGAATTATATATAGTAGTATACCATCCTTGAAAATCACTAATAAAAATACTTACAAATAAATATATTAAACTTAATATTATTGGAAACACAAAAAGTTTATATTTTTTATCTTTCATTTCAACATCTCCTTTCCAAACTCTTCTAGGAAGATTTTGTCAACTCTTTTTCTAATTAAAGAATTAGCATTTTCATGGACTTTTAATTCATCCCTCAACCTCTTTTGAGCATTTTGGATTTTTTCTTTAACATCTTTTTTATGAATTATATCATCATAATCCAAAACTCCAGTATATCCTACTTTATCGCTTAAAGTTTCTTTTGCTTTTTCATAACCTTTATTAACTTCTTCAGGAGTTAATCCTTCCCAATTATGTCCTTGTGGATATCTAAATTCTTTTTTTGTCATTTTAAATCCTCTTCTGTGATGTTGAAGAAATTCTTAAAAACTACAACACCTATTCCAGCTGATTTATTTTCATCCATACTCTTTCTTGCAACTTTAACCCATTTGATTGCTTCTTGTTTTAATTGAATTGAGGATACAAACCTATCTCTTGCAAGTTCAGGAATATCATCACTTAGATCAATAGTATCCATATCCTTCAAAGTTTTAAGTCCCATCATTTCCTCTTCTTTTTTTCATTTAATTTATTATATATTTGTTTATTTATAATTAGGAAACCTGCAGCAATAAAGATTATTCCAGCTTCCCAGATTAGTCTGTCATAGTGGAATGGTGCAAAAGTTTCTGAACTCCAATCTATTACAACCATCAATTGCATTAATAAAAATATAATAGCATAACCAGAAGAATAAATTTTAATAGTAAACCAACTATCCTTCTTACCACTTTCTATTTTTACAAATAAAATATAAAAAATTTCTGTAACTACAAAAAATGCTAAAAGCCAAAGTAAGAATTCTGTGTTCATTCTAACTCACCCTCAATTTTTAATTTTCTTATAACTTTGAACATTTTGTTTATTGTTTCATCTAAAGTCTTGTAACCTTTTCTTATTTTTAATAGTGTTAATTTTTTCAAAGTTTCTTTATTTAATCTTAACGATGTTCTTTTCATGTATAAATTGTATGCAAGAATGCTTTTAAACCTTTATAATTTTTATTTAGTAGTAACATGTTCAGTTTCACAAATCTTTTAAGTGGCTTTTGGTTGTAATTAGAGGGTGGAAAAAAACAACCTTATCCAAAACTAAGCACTGATTTCATCGTCCCCTTTTGTTTTATCTTTATGGACATAAGTTCCCATATCAGCGTATACGCTCTCCACTTCCGGCTTTCCCAGAATCCATCGGAAGAACTCAAAGGCATGACATCCCATATCCAGAGCCACGCCGCCGCCGGATCGCTGGACATCCCAGAACCAGGAAGCATGTGGCCCGTCGTGCTTTTCGCTCTGCTTCACCATGTAGATATTGCCCAATGCGCCTTCATCCACCAACTGCTTCAGCCTGACGTATTTAGGTGTGAAACACAGTTCCTCTGCATACATCAGCTTCACGCCCTCTTCCTTGCACGTCTCGATCATCAGGTCAGCTTCTTTAAGATT
>SDBS01002079.1_pt1 | contig 20175 bp, 16 predicted proteins | sample 2277091 | NCBI WGS metagenome assembly SDBS01 (sample SAMN10404972, study PRJNA504765) | marine sediment metagenome | isolation source: marine sediment core GS10_PC15, 163 cmbsf | place: Arctic Ocean: Southern Knipovich Ridge | collected 2010 | reverse complement strand
GTCAGTACAAGTAAATAGTAAAATGAGAATTCTCCGTATTCTTGCAGATAGTCTAAGTACTCAAACAATTCTTCTTTTGACCAAGGTTTCTTTTTAGTTTTTTGTGTCGTTTCTGATACTTCCTCTGCTTCCTCAGTATTACTCCCCTGCATCGTCAAATCATTCTCTTCTTCATCATCATATATTTCTCCAATATCTTCACCCTCCTGATCCTCAACATATTCAACGAACCATCTAACACGCGCCCATTGAGTAATCTCTTTTCTCCTTTTAGATAGTTCCTTAGGAGTCCAATCATCATATTGGGCAATCTCTTTTTCAATAAATAAATTAGAATTTGCATAACATGCTTTCTGCCCAGGTTTTCCTTTTTTGGTTGGGAAAGATTTATTGCTATAGACGCTATTATCGAAAGTTAAAGTTAAATTTCCTACATCATGCGTATAGAACTCTCTTTCTTCCTCAGACCATCTTTTCAGCCAATAAGGATCCGTTGGTGTCTGTGGGAGAATGTGCTCAATTGTATCCTTTTTATCGGATTTTTCAAAAAACTCCCATGGCTGCTTGATTCCCCTACCATGGGACAAATACTCTTCATATTCATAAAGGAGGTATTTTAATCCAAAAAAATTATACCAATTTCTCTCATCATCAAATGCACTCATAAACTCCTCAAAAGAGGAGTAGGACAACAAGGTCCTCTTGAAGCTACGGATAATTAATTTCTTGGATGAATTTCCATGGAATAAATCATATCCCTTTTTAAATAGAGCAGTTTGGCCTGCATTCGCTCTTAGGCGTGCTAAGCGATAAACTCGAAATGCATACTTTTCACACAAGGTTAATAACTCAATTGAAAATTCAGCATCGTCAGGATATTTTATTCTTGCTCCCATTAAAAGCGGAAGAAAAGGTGCGATATTTCCAATTCTTCCTATTTTTTCAGTCAATTGCTGCAAATTTTTTCGTTGTTCTGACTGATCACTAAATTTATTATAAGCGTCGCTTTTATTCGGCTTATAGATATCGCAATATGCTATACTTGCCTGATCAATAAGTTTGATGTATTTCCCAACATCATCTAACATCTTATCTGGATTTTTTATATATTTTTTTAGGTGGAATTTTTCCTTGATTGAACTGTAACCCTTCCAATTTTTCGGCTTATAATCATATGCCATAATCCAAGAGCTTCGAAGTAATTGGTCTTCATATTCAGAAGAGGCAATTCCAGCTTCCATTAATCGATTAAACACACTAGCCCAGACAGAATTTATTTCTTCTCCGAGCTCATGTGCAGCATTTAAGGGATTTTTTGAAGAAAGGTAAAGAAGATAGTTTTTTACTTTTTCCATCTCAGATAGAGGTTTCCCTCGGTTGTTCATAACCTCAAAAATAACCCCGACATCCGCAGCTTCGGGAACTTTATAGACAGTCAACATCATCACGTTTGTAATTTTTTTATGAAGACCTGTCAAAAACTCAACAAAATCAATATTGTCTTTCTTCTCCTCTTTGTCTATATAGCCCATAAAATACTTAGACGCTCCGAGCAGCCTCTCATGTGACTTTATAACTGGGCCATTGATTGCTGGATTACTAGCCAAAAGTGTATTTTTGAAAAAGGCATGACAATCTGCATTGAGAGTTAAGCGGGTTCTCTCTTGATCTTCCATATCGAAGAATTTGATGTATTTTTTTAGAATTCCATATGCAAATTCTGCTTTTTCCGGAATTCCTAATAATTTTTGTGCAATACAGTTTAGAAGGATAATAATACTTGTAAGTCGCTGTTGGCCATCGACAATATCGTACATCTTGAAGTGAGTCCCATCCTTAGCTTGAATACTTTTTCTGGATGAATCTTGGTGTAATACAAGGGTACCTGTATAGTGTTCTTGATTGGGCTGGAGCATCTCAAGATCTTCTATCAAATCAACCCAATGTTTTTTATCCCATGCATAGCCTCTCTGATAATCGGGAACTTTTAAAATTTTGTCAGAGAATACATCTTGAATGTTTTGCAGATGTTCCATGCTTATCTCCCTCTTAAATATAAAATAATGAAATGTATTCTTTTGCTAGCGATAATCTTTTATTTTCAAATTCTATCAAAAATACTATTGAAATGAAAAGAATAAAGAATTGGAATAATGCAAAGCTAATCAGTTGATTGATTCAAGTGTTTCTTCATGAACGCAAGGTAGCCATCGAATTGTTGCTGATATATTTTGTGCGACCTTCTTGGTAAATGTGGAAATGGGAAAATTGCTCTAGATAATATATTTTCAGTTGGTTTAATGTAACCGAAATTTGGGCCATATTGCCCCTTTCTTTCAAATCCCCAGTAGTACCTTATCAAGTCCCATTCCGGATTTTTTGTCAAACAGTACAGCACAGGCTGACCTAGTGGGAGGACAAGCACATTTTTGAATTCCTCGATTTCCTCCTTGAGCAAGGGAATCCAATAGTCAGCCGCCTTCCTGAATAATTCAGGCCTTGTGTTACGCAGTGAATCCGGGGGGACCGTAAAGAAATTCTTCAAAAGATTTGTTGCATAAACGTTTTCGTCTAGGTCGAGATCCAGTCCTTTGCAGATATTCTCAATATATGTCCTCAACCTGCCAGGCTGATTAAGAAGCAGTGTGACCTTGAGCTTTTTTCTGTGCTTAGGATTATGAACAGTAGGATCTTGTCCCAGCACAATTAACTTGATTTCACCTCTGCCCCGAAATGGATCTGGTGGAGTGAGAGACAGATCAATGTACGAAGCGATTTCAGAGTATTTCAGCTTGTCGATGATCTTCCTGACTTTAATAGAAAGTTGATTTTTATCCATTAAGGATCCTAAGGAAAAAGCACTATGGTAGTGTCCCCTTTTTCAATCGATATTCGTACGTATCTTCTTTCGGGCATCTGTTGATAATTGTGGTTTCCTCGACTGGAGCACCCATAGTCCAATACACCAATCCATCTTCATCGAAGTAGATATTGTGGATTTTTATTGACACCATTTCATGACTTCATCAACTACTTCTTTGGGTAATTCCTCATAGCGCGTTGCAGAAGCAAATTTGTAACCGTACTCAGGACATTCTTTCCGCATTAAACTGTAGTAATTTTTAGGCATCCATGGCGTAGCCTCTTTTCCCTCTTCCCAATCCAACTTTCTCTGATGAATGCAAGCTGGGTGAGCATCATTATTATTCCATCGTATCATCACCTCTAATATACGGATTATACTTTCATATTTCGAGAATGCCTTTTTTACCTTTTCAATATCGGTTCCATACAAATATTTCCGATATCCTTCCTGATACAAAAAACAAAACATAGATAATACCCATCCATAGTATTTAGGGATTAAGTCAAGTTCAATTAGTACTGCAGGCTTTATTAATCCATGCAATGTTACTTCCAAAAATCCGAGAGTTTTCAAAGTTTGATATTTTTTATTTTTCTTTGAATCAGCAGTTCTCCTCCTTTTCATTCCCTTTTTGGTTATCTTCATATACATGTGTTCTTTGTCACAAACACAACAAATTGGAACATAATCCCACTCACTGTCTGGAAGTATTTCTTGACAATTATCAGAAATGATATCGACATAAGAAGGAAGACAATCAATACAATAAGTCTCCATAATGTAACCAACTGCATAATATTCTTGTACATAAGCTTTCATTACAGTATTCTCCGTTATAACTACTTTTCAGAAGTTTTATTATTTTATCAAACGAGAAAGTATTTGAAAATCAGCTAGTCAAAGTGTTGAAGTTGAAAATCGAATCAATACTCTCCAAAGGAGAACTGGATTTTAAATCCAGCGCGATATTTCTACACCAAAAAAGATTCTAAATCTTTTTTGGTAAATAATATGTAATCCTCGCATTGTGGTGTTCATCCGTAAAAGAAGCGCCCCATGTATAATAATCTATATTAATAAGATCATCCTTTGGCACCTTCTTTAATAATTTATCTACCTTTTCTCTGAGCTTGTCTGGATTATTACTTTTCAATCCAGTTGAGTAAACTTTGTAATTTTCTCTTCCTTTAGGAAGGTCCCACCATTTTATACTACATCCATACATCCTGAGCCTATCTATAATGAAATAATTACATTCCAGGAAATTTGATCTTGCAGAAATATGTTCTTCAATAAATTCACCTACAGCCTGTTTTAAATCTTCGAAATCTGGCGATCTGAGACTTTTCTCCTTTACGATGTAGCCAGGTCTGGCATTCTCATTGTAACTTCTCTTAAAATTTGCCTCCTCAACCATCTTTTCTTCAGTTGAAGGTTCTGGCAATACGTACTTGCTCTTCCAGGTTCCAATTCTTGTTGTAATCTCCCAAATATCGATCCGCTTTTTATCTCTGTAATTCTCGATATCCGAAAGCTTATATTTAATACTTCCTCCTATTCTGTAATATGGAACCTCACCTCCTAATCTATAAATAAAAGTAGTGGAAGTGTCTAAAATTTCAGCCGCCTCTTTTACAGAAATCAAGGGTTCTAGTCCATATACTCTGACTTGATTCTTTTGTAATTTCTTAACTTTCTTTGGATTTCCACAATGATGTATCAACCAATCATCGATTTCAGAAGCCCTAAAGAAGTACTTCCCTGAGATTTTATTGTAGGGGATTTCATCATTCTGACAGAAAATTCGCAGTTTTGACTCTGAGATATCTAAAAATTGGGATAAATTCTTTAATGAAATATAGTTTTCAATTTCCTCTTCTTTTCGTCTCTTATATATTTGAAAATCACAGGGACTTAGAAAAGCAGATATTCTCACGTCTAAAGTCTTTGATATCTGAAATAATTCGCTTACTTTTATGTCTCTTCTGCCGCTTTCTATCAGTTTCAGTGCATTTTCGGTAAGCCCGGAGCTCACAGATAGCTCAGCTATTTTTATCCCACATTTTTCCCCTATTTCTTTGATTTTTCTTCCAACTCGTTGGTGGAAATTTGTTTTCTTATACAATTCTATCCTCCTAGAAATGAAGGATTATATCGTGTTTATGAAGAAATAAATCAAACCGTAGAATTCTTGGGCACTCTTAAAGAGATTTTAATCAATTAATCAGCACTGTCAGTCGAATATCGTACTCATGAGTTTCAAGGCTTCCCTGAGCATCCAGTTCCCAATACATCTTTGGATACTCGTAAGGAAAATTTAGGATAGGTTTTTCAAAAAATGGATTATTCATTTTTGCTTATAAAGAATTTCTATGAACAATTTCCGACTACTTTCTTTATTACAGCCCTCATTCCTTAATTAGTAATTCTATTTTTGCTACAGACCATATCAAATTCTCCTTTTTTTCTACAACTTGTAGCTCTCTTAAAGTTTTTTTCAATCTTTTAATCTCAGGGTTGTTGAGCTTTCTGTAGATTTCAGAAGAATCCCAATCATGGATGCCTGTAAAATCAATATAGCTCGAGGTAACAATAGCAACTATTATATCATTCCCAGCAGCTTTTGGAGTAACACCAAATCCATAAAAATCTCCAGGGATTTTCTTTACTCCCTTAGAAATTTTTATATCAGACTCATATTTATTTGGAAATATGATCTTTACAGCATTTTTCTGATAAATATCAAACAGAAAAAGATACCCCTCTTTTTCAGAATAAATGTAAAAATCAATTAGATCTCCCATAGAATATTCATAAATTTCGCCTGGACACCAAAGTTTCATGGAGAACTTTGATTCTTTCATTAGCTCAGATATTTCATCAATTATTAACAGCTGATCAGAAATAGTTACATCTGGTTTAGAACTCTTTTTAATTTCTGGAGTATCTTCTTGAGGAGGAATTGTTATCTCAGTTTTTTTTGTTTCTTTAACTTCTTCTGTTTCCTCCTTACTTTCAGGTTTCTTTAGAATTTCAGGAATATCTTCTTCATTTTGTGGATCAATTTGGATAATTCCATTTGGAGGTATTTTTTCTTCTATAATATGCTTCCCAACTTTGAATATATCCTGAATAAAGATGAAATAAATACTTACAATCAAGAAACTTAAAATTATGGAGAAGACTATTATCCAAGGGGCTTTTTTTGCCTCAGTTTTTTTCTTACTAATTTCTTTCATTTTAGATGCTTTAGTCTCAGCAGATCCATCAACAATTTCTTCTATAGAAATGTTTTCCTTATGTTCCTTGTATTCTTCCTTGGATATTTCACCTGCAAGATATTTTTTCTTAAGTTTTCTCAAATCAATTCTTTTAACCATTGCACACGGTCTTATTTTTTAACTCTACCTAAGATGAATATCCCTGCGTTACCTTTTGTCTGTGGATGTTGATTGTCATTAGTAGCTTTTGGGACTTCTTTTTTTACAAACTGAGATATCTCATCAATAGTTATGAAACCATCATTATCATAGTCAGCTTCTCCGTTTAAACCTTTTATCAAATAATAAGTAAAAATCCCATGTTTCTTATTTTCATCTTCTTCACTCGTTTCATTTGCATCAGTAGCAGCTAAAATAACCTTACCCTTTCCTTTTGAGATTCTATCTAAATAACTCTCTGACATGGATGCTCTAACAAAAGATGGTAATGTACGAGCTCCATATTTCGCTGAACCACTAAAACAAGTATCCAGAATAAATACTAGTCTCTCTGCCTTTATTCTCTCAAATATAATTTGAATATCTCTAAATGGAAAAGATGTCGAAAACTTATCATCTGGATCAGCATCGTAGGGCAATAAATATTTCTCAAAACCATCCCCATCAGGATTGGTTGGGTCTTCTTCCATAGCTCCATGTCCGGCAAAATAAATAATAACTGTATCCTCTTTTTTTGCTTTTCTACTTAGCACTGTCCCTAAAATATTCTTGATATTGTATAAAGTAGCTTCTTTATCAAGAAGTACATGGATATGATCTTCTGATACATTTAAATTATTTATATAATAATTAGAGATTTCCCTAGCATCATTTACAGCAAAATTCAAATCTTTGATTTGTTCACTCACATAATCATTGATACCAATGGCCACAACCCATATTTCAGACTTTTTTTGCATTCGAAAAACAGATATTCCATCCGATCCCTTCAAACCATCATTATCAATAGCCGAAACTTCTAATATATTTTCCCCGATTTGAACTGGAATCATATAATTAAAATCCAAAGAATCCTTGTCTTTCTCCGGTCTCTTAATAACTTCAAGCTCTCTTTGATCTTTAAATAAAATATCATTTACTTCTAGAACTTTGAACAAAATATCATTTATTTTAAATTCTATTTTTTTTATTTCCTTGTCATCTGTTATCCTTCCAACTACATTAATATTTGAATCATAAGTTCTATATCCATCCTGAGGAAATGCTATTAATACATATGGTTCTACTTCTAATGGTTTATTTTTTTTTGAGGATTTTTCCAATTCAACTGGAGGGATTTCAATGTCTATTCCTTTCTGTATATTTAGAGAAATTATATCTTCTATTAAAGGAAAATCATCTTGATTTATTTGAATAGGCAATTTCACTTTTTGTGGTTCAGTTCTTCTCTGGACATTTATCACAAAACCTACAGGAACTGCATTGGATCTTGCAGGAATTCTCCCTATCTCTTCTGTTCGCTTGTTAAGAATAATCCCAGGAATTTCACTTTCCATATCAACAATTACATTATCTGCTTCTAAATCTCCTTTATTCTCGATAAATATTCTTAATTCAATTAACTCGCCTTGTTGAATAATCCCATCTTTATTTCCCCACGACTGTGCAGAATTCCCATCAAATATTGTATATTCAAAAGATAGAACAGGACTACGGATAAATATATTCAAATGTATTTCTTTTGTTAATTCACATGCCCCTCTACTTTCGTTAAGTTGTATACTTGTCTTTATTTCTCGTTTCTTGTATGTTCGTGGGACTGAAAATACAAACGATACTTCTTCCGTTTTTTTTGGATTAATTCTTGAAATAATTCCTTCGTCTTTAAAAACACTTATGTTTGAGTCTTCTAAATTAAATCTTGCTGATACTTGCTGAGCTTCACCTTCACCAATATTTTCTATACGTGCTAACAGTTCTATAGTTTCTCCGTTTTCAATTCTTCCGTTTCCATTCCCTTTAGAAAATCCTTTCATCCCATCTCTAATTTCAATACTCTTCACATCAAATACTGGAAGAGGAATTGATTTCAAATGCAATCCAATCTTTACCGAAGCGGCATTATTACCATGCTTTTCTCTGGTTTCAACTTTTATCGAGACTAAATCATCTGTTATCTTTAATGGAGCGGAAATAGGAATTTTGACTTCTTTTACTTCACCTGGATCAATCGATCCAACTAGTAATTCCCTTTCTAGGTAAACTCTCGTATTTGAACAAGACATAAGCAACCTTACTCGGTAAGCTGTACCTTTCCCATTTTTGTTTGAGATACGAGCGACTAGATGAGCCTTTTCATCCCCGTCTAAAGCATCATTTCTTCGGATAGAATTTGAATCATCAAATGTAACTACAGTTTCTAATATTGGTGGAGTCCGAGGATCAAAATACTCCGGTTCAATATATAAAATTTTTCCATCACTTTTTAAAACCCACCCCCATTGTTCTCCAATTCCTATTTTTAACCAATTTCCTGACATTTCTTCAATCAGTAATTCTTTGGCTTTTTGAATTGGTGCAAATTTCTTACTCACATTTGAGGGTGCAGCATAGACATTGGTATTGTAAGGATTGGAATAGAACGCATAAGGCGAAAGCCAAGAAGAAGGCGCTAAATAATCATTCTTCACCTCAAATTTATTCTCTTCTTCATTCAAAAACTTAATCGATATTTCTAAACTCGTTTTTTCAGTTAAAATTTTTGTGATTTTAAAATCATCAATTAAATTTACTTCCACTAATCCATTATCATCACTTCTCGCTTTAAACTCATTTTTTTTATTATCAGAATACCATTCGAATATAACAGGAATATTTTTTACTGAAATTGAGTTTGATAAATCTAGTTGTGAAAGCTTTTTTTCAGTTATTTTTTCAATACTCCCTTCTTTTTTTATAGACTTCTTAAATTTTGGTTTATTTTTTGGTAAAAAAGGTACAAGAAGTCCTAGTAATCCTCCCATTGCTCCATATTCTAAAGGATTTATATCTTCCTTTTCAGATAAAAGAGCTACCCCGTAAAACACACCAAACAAAATAGGCGGTGCAATCAAAAGCCAGGATTTCAACGGATCTATTTCTGTAATCTTTTCATAAGTGTCAACTTTCTCTTCTTCATATTTAGGAGATTTATCAATTTTATATATCACTACAGGATCATTTAGTGAGGGATTTTTTACTTTATCTAATCTATATTTAAATCCTAATATTTTATTTCTATTTATCCGCTGTGTAGTAGATATTAATTTACCTGTCTTAACAGTGCTACAATCAATAATAATTATTATTGACAGTAAGATACTAATAATTTTCAAAAAGACATTTGTCTGTTGCCTCATTTTGAATCTCCAATTTATATGTAGCAGTAATTAGTCAATAATAGCATTATCAATTTAAAACTCTCTGAAATTTTATATTGAATACAACCCTTTTTATATGCCCCAATCATTGTACCACCTCCAGAACTAGAATCATAAATCTTTTTCTAATTCCTCTAAACGTTCATCCTGAGCCTTAATATATAATTCATCTGATATTTCATCCTCGAGTTCTTTAAGAATTTTTTTTATCTCCTCATTATTCATGGACATCTATTTGATCATTCATTGCTGAAATTTGCTGCAAAATTCAGTTCCTCTTTGGCAAGCTGTAAAAGCTCTTCAACATCACCTTTGTTGTGCAGTTGAAGTGTCGCCAACATCAGCATCCGAGTATTTATATTCATCTTTGGCTGCATTGAAATAACTCGGGCCAAATCAGTGTTTGAGATTTTTTCCAAATTGTATGCTACTGAACAGGCAATCGCCACGGCATATGGAATACATTTAGCCCCTAAACTCAGACTGGCCTTATCCATAATCACTTTGCCAATAACATACCTAGGATATTGCCCTGTAATACCTGCAAAACGTTCTCCGATAACTCCCTCGATGGATTCTAAAAGGAGGTTGAAATTATGGAGAAATTCAGAATCTGGCTGCGCGGATTTTAAAAAATACTCCAGATCCTTTATCATTTCAGAAGCCACTTTTGATTCATCATATGGGGCAGAATTTTCAATCTGCTTCAAGATTTTTAAAACATAATCAGCATTGTAGCCCTTCTTGACCTTATGAAAATCCATATCTTTCCCTAATTCATCTTCAAGAGCCCCAACCATATAGTCCTCGATCCAGACTGACCAACCCTCTTCAACATAAATTGAAGACTGGAGCAAAATATTCCACTTTTCAGTGAGCAAAGTTTCCTCAGGAGTGTCAGCTTTTTTAAACTCAAAATTAGAGGAGATAAACTTTCGTTTTATTTGAATATCTTTCTTTTCTTTCCCAGACGCTGTAAATTCAGTAATGAATCCATGGCCATATTTCTCATGGGCAACAGTGGCCAAAATAAAGGGAAAAATGTAAGGATTTTTCAAGACCTCTATAGGACTTTCCTCATTTTTGTAGGCAAATAGCCAGCCGTTGATGTAACACCCCAAGCTCGGCCAGTTAACACCAAATTCCCCACCGCCGTTTGTCTCTCCAGCAGTTATCCTAGCGGCATTGACCAAATATTCAATAATTTCTTCCTTGGATGATTCAGAGACGTCGAGAAAATCGGTATATGGTTCAAAATACTCCTCGAGTGTTTCACAATAGATTGTCGGATACTCGCTGTGGCCTTTGAAGTATTTCCTAAGATCAAAACATTTGTAGAATATCTCATCTGCGATTTGTAACTCATCGTGTTGTTTCAATGAAAAACGGGCATAATGAGCTGCCCCTCTTGGTTTAGTGGCTTCGGGTTTGACATCCTTTACAGTTATATCTAGTTTGACACCGGATATTTCCTCAACTTTTTCCTTAATTACCTTCTCTATAAAATCAATCTCTTTATCATAAAACTGATTGACTTCCTTTGATTCACCTACTCGGAGATCATATTGAGGAAGAGGAGATAGACATTTTAAACATGTAACATTACCTTCCTGATTTTCGTGTTCACATTGAGGACAGTTTACTATCTTTTTATCAAGCATTTTCTATCCGTAAATATTCAATTTGGACATTATTTATCTTAGTGGATTCCAGGACATTCTCTCTCAAAGAATTTGATCCGTTGTTCGCACTTTAGTGGTACTTGTGAAGGGCTCTGAATTGAAATCAAATCTTCCGATTGAAATCCACAAACACAAGGATTAAGATAGCATTTCGGACAAGAAAGTCTATTTTTAACTTTATTATTCATTTTTTCCTTTTTAAATGATATTGAATTGAAAAATCTCACTTCCTCCTCAGATGATCCTTTATTAGCTATCTTCTTTCAGTAGAATTAATATCTTTATTCATTTTAATAGTGATATTTCGTGAAAGACTTTATCGTCAATTACTATTGGCCCACCTCGAACTTCGAATCTTGTTTTTTTGCAATAATCAAGTATTTCTTGAACTGGGTAATTTTTCCACGCTTCAAGGATATGTTGAATTTTAATTCGTTCAGTTTCTCCAAATTCTTTATTCATAAGGTACCATTCGCATAAAGCTCCTACATCATGTTCAATTCTGTTTTTTATCAGCTCATCAATTTCTTTTATCCCCTCAGAAATAATATCAATTTCTTTGTACTTATTCAGGCTTGGATGCCTCAAGAAGTCATAATGCTGTTTACCAAGTTCTTCAACTCCTTTATCAGAGATCACATTCAATCCGGAGTCATGTTTTGGTGATTTTAAATACTGCATAGTATCTCGATATATATCTCTAAAATCACTATAAGCATGTTCTTCTATCCCGGTTTTCAACGCTTGTTTAAAATCTTCGATTGAGTCGTATCTTTTTTGTATATCACACACACACTTCTTAAGGATCCCATTCACAAATGACCATTCCTCAGTATTCAGGATCTCCACAGTATCTATTTCTTGACTATGATCTTGACCCACTAATAAGAAATATAAGAGTTTTCCCAAAGAATAAATGTCATACTGCACAGTGATCGCCCCGTATTTAATAAAATCGTTAGGCAAATACTCGCTTTTATTAATCCAAACACCTTCATCGCTTTTCCCTTTAGATTTCACATAATATTTCGTTCTTTTTGATGTAACTCGGTTTTTATATCGATCGGCGCTGATAATTTGTGAGATACCAAAATCCATCACTTTTACAGTTCCATCACTAACTATTCGAACATTTGAAGGAGTCAGGTCAGCATGAATAACATTATTTCGATGGAGGTGTTCTATTGCATCAATTATCTGATCCATAATATACAAAGTCTTATAAGGATCTACAGCTCGATTGCCCTTCTTTAAATCAGCTATATAATTACCCAAGTCTTTTCCCCTTAGAAATTCAAATTTTAGATAAGGAGTCTGAAGCTCCTCGCTATGGCCTATACCTCTAAAATCTACTATGTGAGGATGGCTCCCCACTTGAGTCATAATATCAGCAGCCTTTTCAATATTTTCGATATACTCACTGTCTTTAGGGAATTTCAGGGCAAGAGTAATTTTTTCTCCTTCAGGAGTCTCACTTTCTGCGCGAAACACCACCCCAAATTCTCCACCTCCCATACATTCCTCCAACTTATATTTAAAGCTCCCGTCTGATATGGTCTGATTGAGATATACTTCTTCTATTGACATTTCTATTCCCCCCAAAATTTAAATTTTTTTTGTGGTTCTATGACGATAATGGAAAAATTATCCCGTTCAGATAGTATTTCACTTGCCTTCTTTAAAAGTTCGTTCTTCACTTTCTCATTTTTCTCTAAATATTCAACTAAAAACTCATGAGGCTTCCCTTCTTTCTTAATTTTATAATGCAAATCTGAATAGATATCCTCCTTTAAGTCGCTAAGAAGATTTAATGCAAATTTGCTGTTATATTTAAAATAGAATGCACTGACCACATCCGGATTTCTGTATAAACACATTGAACTTTTTATGATCTTTTCTCCATAGTTTGATGAAAAGAGACTCTCTAATTCAGTATCAGATGCGATGTCTGAGAGGCCATCAGTTATCATTACAATCTTTTGAGGCTGACTAACCGATCCGGTGATTATGTGATTCTGAGAGAATTCATCATTCCCTAGAAAATGTTTCAATTGAAAATATTCTGGATGCACTTTTGCCCGTTCTGATGTAATTTTCCCTTCATTGATAAGCTGCTGGACAGTCGTTTGATCCCTGGTTAATTGTACGATTTTATTATTTTTGGTTTTTGCATAAATACGACTATCTCCAATATGGGCGAAGTAGAAAGATTTATCTTTTAACACGACAACATCCAAAGTTGTTCCAGCAGTGTTTTCCGACTTTTGTGCTAAAGCATATGTCAGCAGCTTTTCATTCGCCCTCTCCATGATGGCCTTAAGATAGAAAAGAAATTTGTCTCTCTCAGAATCAGGATCCGGATGTTTCAGCTGATCCCTTATGCTCTGTCCAACAAATTCAACCGCTGTCTGACTTGCATATTTGCCTTGATATCCAGTCATTCCGTCAGCAATCACAAAAATACCAAATTCTTTATTTTTGAAAATGGCATCCTCATTTTCCTCTTTTTTCCCTTTATATGATTCGGTCCAAACTTTTATTTTCATTTTTATTTTTTGCTGTCTCGCTCTAATATATCGATTGAAAAAATTGTGTGATGGGCCTCTTCAGCACTATCAAAACTCCGGATTCTTCTTTTAAACAAAGCTTTGTCAGTCGACATCAAATCCTTCAGTTGAAAAGAAATTAATTCCTTCTCGCAGGCAACAAAAACCCAAGATTCACCTTCAACACTAAATGCCTTTATGTCTTTAACTGCGTGGATTTCATTCTTGATCGCAGTTTTCGTCAAAACATTTGCTATCCCCATAGATCTAGACAAACTTTTATCCACTCCTCTGTCCCTTAGCTTGTAGTGCATAAAGTAACTATAGCTATTTCCTACAAAAAGATGGTCCTCAACAGAAGTGAAACGCGTTAAAGCTGTGATTGCATGAAATGTCGTGAAAATCCTATCATTCTCCTGAAAATCTTTACTTAAAAAAGTAAGATATCCCTTTGAGTCACCAATTATTCTGCAATCATTCGAGATAGCAGTGATGAAGGCATTATCATCATTACTAATATATAAATCAGATTTTCGATTCTGAATGGGATTATATAGAATTAACCTGTTGCGAGAAGCAAATACAAGAATCTCTTCTCCCACAAATGAGGTTTTTCGAATGGAGCCAGTTAAATCATTAAAAATATTGTTCATATAAAATTGATTTTTTCTCGAATTGAAAGCGCCATTGAGATCAATTTCAAAAAGGCCAAAACCTGATTGTTGATCTGGCATGATGTGATAATTCGAACACACAAGAAAATCATCGATTAATTCAATTCCCCTAATATGACCATTTGATCCATCAGGAGCTCTTATCAATAACTCTTTAGCAATACCTTTATCGATAACACTTTTTATAAGAATACCGGAAGAAGTCCCTATTGCAACGTAGGGCACCCCTTCACGGAAGAACACTCTAACACACGAAGCAAATTTGGATTCATTATTGATGACAACATCAATCGACTTTCGCAGATTACCTCTCATGTCCCAAATAAATATCTTTTTCGAATTACCGCCAGCACCAATAATTAACTGTTCATCGAAATAAGCCTCGGCAATATCAAGGCTTTCCAAACTATAACCACAAACGCATGGATAAAGATTACAATTTTGACAGATTTTTCCTAAATTCGGTTGCCTTTCGTTCATTTATCTTCAGTCTTTTCCTCTCTAATTTTCCTATAATCCTCATGGATTTTTTCTTTTACCTGGTCATATTTAGATTTTTCAGAGGATTTGCTTTTCTTGTACTTTTTTACCTTGAATCCTTTATCTTTTTTCGCAAAAGAAGGTGAAAACTGGTGAGGCAATCTCGATCCTTTTTCCTTTTCAAAAGAGAGCTTTGATTCCTCTGCTTGATAAACTTTCTTGATTGCTTCAACATCATAGTTACATTTTTCACAGGCCTTAAGATGAGCCTGAATTTGTTTTTTATTCTTTCGAGAGACCTTTCCTTCGATAAAATCTATGATTTGTTCAGAATTCAAGCATTCCTCAATTTCAAAATAATTGTCTAGAAATTCATGTAATAATTTGTAGGATTTGTATTTCTCTTTACATACCTCACATGACCGAAGATGTGTCATAAATTTTGTATCGCGTCTAATTCCATCGCCTTTATTAACAAGATCAATATAATCTATTTTTTGGCAAGTCATTTTCTTATCTCCGATTTCAATTCAAAAATCATTAATTGAAGAGTTTCATTTTGCATTTCCTCTGGAATAAAGAATTCCATATTCTTTCTCTTTTTGTCGACCTTCTCAGCTAGTATGTCAAAGCATCTTCTAACACGAGAATAAAAACTGTTTGGATTGATTTCCAAGACTTTAGCTAGCTCTTCTATTGTCTTACATGGAGTCCTTCCACCACAAAAATTAAAAAAATGTCTCAAAGTGTCAACACATTTCTTGCTCAATTTTTGTAATTCTTTAAAAATTACTCCAACCATTTCTTTGCAAATGATTAGATCATCTTGCGATAACGGTGATTTTTTCTCAGGAACAAGCATTATTCTTTCTGACCTGATTTTCTCTCTTATATAATCTACTGTTTTATTCCTCGCCACTCCAAAGACATAAGATAGAAACTGAGAAGGATTTCTTACCTGTTTAAGCTCTGATGCAATCAACGCAAGAACTGTTCTTCCCTGACATTCTTCAACTTCCTCAATAGATAATCCTGGGAATTTTTTTCGAACAAAATAGAATATCTTATCTCCTACAACTTTCCAGGCTTTTTCATCATTATTTGTACAACTCCTGTATAACTCACCTCTATCAATATTCAAAAAGCTCTGCTTAATACTTCTCATTTGATTTTCTATTTCAAGATCGTAAGCCAATTTGTTTTCCCTATTCTTATGACATCATGGTTTAATACAGGGGCAAGACGGTTCGCTATACGGGTGGCCTTCAAGCTATTCACTGTTCTTATATTGATTGATGAATATTCTTGATTCCATACCCAGTAACTATTTTTATCCCAATAAAAACACATCCCATTTTTACTGGGAAGTCCTTCTTCATCCAAGCAGACAATATTATCGAAGATATATATATGGCTGCCAATTCCAAATCCATCTTGAAAAGTTATCTCTTTAATATACATTTGTTCCCGGACTTCAGGTGCTCCAAAGGGTGTTTTAATTTCCCTTTCTTTTTCGTTAAATATAACTTTTGTTGCATAGTCAATATTTGGTCGAGGATTTTTAGAAAGAATAAATTCTTTATTTCCATTTAGCTTTATTTTTTTTTCTTTTTCCAATGTGTTCTCTCCATAATCAATACCAAGATCTGTTAGGTTCTTGATATAAATTTGTGAATTATCCAAAATGACTTCAAAGTGATAATCAGCAATAAAATCCTTGAATACATTATTTTCTCCATACAGGATTAAATCATTTAATTCACTTTTCCCTACGCTGATATTTTCCTTTTTTAAATGTTCTGTAGGTAATATCAGTATCTGGCGAGGATATCTATCGATGGATTTCATTTTTGCCCCACAATCTGGGTTCCTACATTCCGAGGCTTTGAGAAAATTTACATCCTTGCATTTTTTATTGGGGCATAATTTTACTTCTATTAATTTTACCATATCAGCAAGAAAATCGTCCTCGTCTTTAAAAATATCACCTCTTACCAAAATCTCAAGAGATCCCTGTGTTTTATAAATTTTTCTCAAAGAATCATTGAGGTTCTCTTGAAGTCTTTTTAAAACAGAATAATTTGATTTAAGCTTATCAATTTTTTCAATTTTTAAAGAATCTAATTTTGCTAAAATATTTAAATTTTGTAATACCTTATCAACCGATATTTTATGAGGTTCATCAATTTCTTTCCACGCATTTTCAGATAAATCGCCTGCTGCTTTTTTGATCTCGTTATCGGCTGGATAAATTTCCAGCCAATTTTTTAGATCATCAGGATTAAACGTTTCCCCTGATAACAAACCAGAAAGAGCCGATGATAATTCTTCTAATTCATTCAAATTCGGATACAAGGTTTTCGGTGGATACAATCCTTCTTTCAAGGGGCGGAATTCTTTTTGACAAATATTAAAACCTGGAATATAAGCAAACTTTATTTCTGAATCACATTGAGCAACTTTTACTTTTTTCGATTTAGTTGAATATTTTAAAGTCAATTCTATGTTAACTTCACCAATATTCTCTGGGATAAAACCCAAATTTACAGACCTTTTCTGCCCTGGTTCCAGATGAAATTCGGAGCGCGATTCAAGTGTTTTTACATTGTTACCTTTAGCATAAAAGAAAATATCTTTGATTTTTTCATCAGAAAGATTACGGACTTCAATCTCCACACTTCCAGCACCATTATAGACATCATCATGTTTTATTCTCAAATTAAGATCGCTTTGAAAAATAGACTTTCGTTTGATTAATTCTTTTTTAAAGTGTTCGAAGTATGTTTTTTCATTTTTTTTTTCTTCTTTGCTGAGAATTTTTAATAAAGCAAGTACTTCCCCAGGAGTAATTTCTTTTTTCGCAATCATTTTTAGTAGCTTCTCGTCCTTTTCTGCAAAAGAGGTATTCTCCAAAAGTGTACTAATAACATCTTCGAAAATATCTCCTTTTTCTTTATATACTCCCAGTTTCTTTCCTAGACTAATTAAATCTTCTATTGTTTCCTCTTCATATTTCCGGTATTTCCCTTTTAATTCTATTGAATGATTGTGTTGATCCCACTCTCTTTCTATCTTCCAATTCATAAGTTTTCTATCTTCATTAATCTCCTTCTCAATGAGCTCTGAATTAAGATCTTTTTGTTCAAGGATCATTTTTTTCTTCAAATTGATCCAGCGTTCCAGCTCCAATCGATCTAATATGTGCTTATGGGTTAAATCGAGTTGTTCCTTTTTTTGTGTAAATTCATTCTTTAGGGCTAGTATCTCCTGTTCTCTCAAGAGATTTTTTAAGTCATTCTCATGGATTTGCTGTTTAAGGAACTTTTCAAATTCGTTGGCATCTCTGAGTTCTTTTATCTTTTCTTTGGTCAGACTTTTGCGTATATTTTCTAGAAGTTCGTTTTTTGCCTCTAATCTTTCCTTTTCATTTTTAATTTTCTTTAGAAATATTTTTTTCATTCTTTATTTCCTTACCAAACAAGCAGACTCGTTTATATCTTCGATTGAGTATTGTTGAGAATCACTCATCCTCTTAATGGCTTCAATAGCAATCTTCTTATCCATGTCCATGTTGATAATCTCATCTAAGAGAACTTTGGTCCGTAAGTATTTCTTGAATCTTTCCTCAATGAGTCTGATGCATTTTTCGACAGGATCATGCTTTAAACAAAATGTCGTTCCTTTAGAAATGCACTCGTTACACAACAACTGCTGGCATTGTTCACACCGCCCGAGAGATGACTCCCCAGAGGGAATCTCCTTGCCACAATTTCCACATTTTTGTCCTGAAAGAATATGTTTATTGCAGTGCTTCTTTCCCAGAGCCCAGCATTCATAACAGATCACACCTCTCTCTACATCATTTCCCTGTTGAGCTAAACAATCATGACAATAGCCGCCAACACTGGAAGCACCCAATCTTTCCTCGCCGCATACTGTACAAATATATTTATCAATCATAGTTCTTCTTATGCTTTCTAATGATTTTATCCAATTTATGCTCCCATTTTTTTGTATAAGGCTTTCTTTTTGTTGAATAAATCCCTCTTCTTCTTGAAACGAAATCGTACAAGTAGACAATTCCGATAATAAGACTGATAAATCCAAATGATAATCCAACTAATGTTGTATGTTGTGTAATCCAATCCCACATGATAACGCCCTTACATCCAATACTTTTCAAAAAAATTAAAAATAAAATAATTATAAAATATAGACAAACCAAAGGAAATCAAGATGAAAAGAAATGCCCAGAAGGTATCGATCGAGAAACCAGTTAATATAAAAGCAAAGAGAAAGTTAACAAATACGTAGCAACACATAAGGATCAAGTTAGAAAGATTCGACTCTTTTTCTAGAACTTTTTTTATTATAAAAAAAGTGGCAAGAGGAAGGAATCCTACAAAAAGAATCCAGAAAACAATACGCATTCCAAGTGCAGTATCTTTTATCCTCGCTTTCATATAATTAAATGAAGTCACATTTTTTGGCAGTCTCCCCGAGAACGAATCAATAAATACCGCCTTTTCATTATTTAAATCCAAGAGTCGTATAAACATCTCCATTTTGGCTTCTTTTTCATCCTGTAAAAACTCAAGGATCTCACCAAAAATTACTCCTTCCGTTCCAATTTTCTTGCCGATTTTCAGGGCCTCTTCATAGCTATATATTGGTACTTCCTCCTTCCCAAATTCTTTTAAAATCCTTTTAAGAATCGAATCCTTCACAATATTGTACTTCCCTGTTTTGAAAAGTTCTTCTTTAAATTTATGGGTGACAAAATTTGTATAGTCACCCTTGAATTTCAATATGGCAATCTTCTCAATATGTTCAAAAGATGGAACCTTATTAACAGCATCCTCAATGATCTGGTTTGCAAGTATTTTCCTTACATTATCAAGTTGATATGGTTTCGGTACTACTGTTTTGTACGCCTGCCAACCTAAAATCAAAACAAGAGGTATCCAAGACAATCTTGAAAGAAGTACTCGTTTTATCATTTTTCTATCCAAATTTTATAAGAGCTATTAAAATTCTTCATCTTCTGATATGGTCTTTAATCTTTTATCCAGTTCGGATTTTATGTCAACATCAGATGTTTCAGCCACTATGTTCATAAGATCAAGAATTTCGCTGGACTCATCATCAATCTTCTCATCCATTTCTTCCCCAAAAGGTATCGAAAGCGAATCAGTCAACTGTACAAGCTTCTCATAGTTAATCTGTCCTTCCACAACAATCTCTGACATGTTCCTGTTCAACACATCAATATCCAGCTTATCCACAA